>Ga0209550_10001695_pt1 | contig 21122 bp, 30 predicted proteins | sample LauGreSuBDMM15SN_2_FD_187567 | JGI IMG/M metagenome (GOLD analysis project Ga0209550, IMG submission 187567) | Freshwater lake microbial communities from Lake Michigan, USA - Su13.BD.MM15.SN (SPAdes) (version 5) | ecosystem: Environmental > Aquatic > Freshwater > Lake | place: Lake Michigan... | reverse complement strand
GATGAACTTAAATTCACCTTGGAAAACTCTAAAAAAAGAATCGATACCAATAATCTCAATGCCATTGGTGCAGGTATCTACAGTGATAATGGGCAAGATTACATCGATAGAACCAGATTATCTATCGATCATCAACATCATTTGAATAGTCAATTAGCAGATGTGATCAACAGCAAGCTTTGGTACCAAAAAACCAATGTCCATCAAGCCGTATGGCAAACCGGCACATCTCAAACGAATCGTTATTTACCGAGTACCTACAACAGGACCCGCAACAACAAAGTTCTGAATGATGCTTATGGCTTTGTCTTGCAAGGAGCTAAAAGCATCTCCCCAAGCAAATATTCTGATACTCAGATTGCTCATCAGTTCAAATATGGTCTGGATCTATCAGAATCTTGGGTCAAGCAAGAGCTCAACAGAAGTGGGGATGTCAGCACCCCTGAAAGTTACATACCCAAAACCAAGCAAGACATGGTGGGGGTTTATTTACAAGATGACTTGAGTATCGGTCACCTCAATCTAATCCCTGCCATGCGCTTTGATCGCTGGAGCACCAGTTCATCAGCCATCAATAAAAATGATCAAGCTTGGTCACCTTCATTGGGCGCTATTTGGTCTCAAGAGCCAGCAGCTATGCCATTCATTAACATTGGTAAGGGATTCAGAGCTCCTGCGGCAGAGGAAATATCTGCCTCATTCACCAATCAAGCCCATGGTTATGCCTACATACCCAATCCAAACCTCGATCCTGAAAGAGTGCTGGCCAAAGAGGTGGGTATCAAAGGAGCCGTACAGCAGATCAAATACGCCGTCAGTTACTTTGATAACTCTTATGATGATTTCATCAGCCAATACACCTTTAACTCTGGAACCAGTCCGAATGGTATGGCTGTATGTGGACTTCCACAGTGCTATCAGTACCAAAATGCGCCCAAAGCAAATATTCAAGGAATGGATTTGAGACTTGAGTACCGTCACAATACTCAATGGTTGTTCAAGGCTGGGTATGTTCGTTCTAGTGGTTCAGAAACAACCCTTGCCGGTTTGAATCAACCAATTAACACGGTGCAACCAGAAAAAATCATTCTTTCAGCGGACTATCACCAAGGCGCTTGGGGTGCAGCCACCACAATCAAATACGTTGGAGCTAAAAAACAAGAAGACATTGCTGGTGCAAACACCAATACCTATGCTCCAGGCTCATACGCCATCATCAATGCCCGCGGCCATTACAAAGCCAACAAACAACTCAATCTCTATGCTGGTATCAACAACCTATTTGATAAAAAGTACATTGATTGGGCCAATATCTCATCATCAGGTTTAACTCAAACTGGCAGTACTGCTGTGAGTGACTATCACACCTCATCGGGCCGAAACTTCTTTGTCAGCATGAACTATGAGTTTCAGTAAATAAAAAATTTAAAAGTAAAAAGTAATAAGAAAGAATTAATAGTCGTAGCAAGCCAAGATTTTCAAAATAGATCTAGCCAGCCGGTAATTTAAATCATGGAAATATATGACTTTATCTATTCAAGAAATTCAGCAGGGACTTATCAATCAGCGTTTTAAAAATAAAGTAAGGCACAGAGACGTGGCTGATTCCATGGGCATCTCAGAAGCTGAATTGCTGGCAGCCCACTTAGACGCTGATCCCGATAACAAAGACATCAAGTTGAGAGTGATCCGCTTAGATCCCTGCTGGGCATCGATCATTGCTGAGGCTCATTCCTTGGGCGAGGTCATGGCACTGACAAGAAATGAGTCATGTGTGCACGAGAAGGTGGGACAGTACGCTCAACCCACTGGTAAAAACCTTGACTTGTTTTTAGGTAAAGAAATTGATTTAAGAATTTTTTTCAAAGAATGGGCTCATGGCTTTGCCGTCATTGAAAACCAGCTCTTTGATTGTCGGCGCAGCCTACAGTTTTTTGATGATCGCGGGAACGCACTGCATAAGATCATTATCAGAGAGAATAGCAATATCTATGCTTATGAAAATATCATAGAAAAATATCAATCTAAGGATCAAAGTCCGAAAATTGAGATACGGGCACCTGAAATCAACAAACATCCGTTAGTTGATATCGATATTGATCTTTTGAGTTTCCAGAAAGATTGGTTGGGTATGTCTGATACCCATCAGTTTTATGACCTGATCAAAAAATACAAGCTCAGTAGAATTCAAGCTTTGCGCTTTGCTCCTGAGGGCTATGCGCAAAGAGTTCCACTTCATTTCACAAGAAAACTATTAAGAAAGGTGGCCATCAAGTGCATCTCTATCATGGTGTTTGTGGCTAATCGAGGGGTCATACAAATACACACAGGCCCAATATCAAGGGTGGTGATGATGGATCCCTGGCTCAATATCTTGGATAAAAACTTCAATCTTCATTTGCGTGAAGATAATATTTACGACTCATGGGTCGTCAGAAAGCCTAACGATGATGGCATTGTCACATCATTAGAATTGTTTAATTGTGAGGGTCAAGCAATTGCCATGTTTTTTGGCGAAAGGAAACCCGGTAATCCTGAGTTAGATACTTGGCGCAAGATGATTCAAGAGTTTCTGGATAAGGAAGAGCTATGCATCCAGTGATTCTTGAACGTCGACAATTGCTAAAAAACATTTTTTCTCCTGCTGCCAAGGCGGCTGCTGCCACTACTATCAGTAGTTGGCTATTTGCCAACCCAAGTTGGTCTAAACCAACAGCAATTGCTTTGAAGCGTTTGGTCTGTGTGGGTGGATCTTTGACGGAAATCATTTATGCCTTGGATCTTCAAGAGCATTTGATCGCGATTGACACCACATCGACATACCCCATGGCGACCAAAAAGCTACCCAATGTGGGGTATGCCAGAACTCTTTCTTTAGAAGGCGTATTGAGCATGCGACCACAACTCCTGTTGGTCACAGAAGATGCAGGACCTCCACAAGTATTGCGTCAAATCAGTCATGCAGGAGTTCAAGTCAAGGCATTAAAAGCAGATCATCGCTATGAAGGCTTGATTGACAGAATCAGGGCCATTGGTTTCTTATTGGGGGCGGAAGCTCGAGCAGAGAAGCTGATCAAAGAAATTAATCATGAATGGCAGCGATACCAACACGATATCAATCACAGCGTGATTGGTAAAAATGAAGTCCTTGCTAGTAAAAAACCAAAAGCCATGTTCATCATGGCGCACAGTCCACAACAAATCATGGTTGCAGGAAATAGCACGAGTGCTCATGCCATCATGAATTACCTGCATCTTGATAATGCATTCAAGATGGTCGATGGCTACAAGCCACTCACCCCCGAGAGTGTCATTGCTTCACAAGCAGACATCATTCTATTGACGGATCAAGGTCTTCAGGCTCAAGGTGGTATGAAGGAGATCTTGCGCCTACCAGGAGTAATGAAAACTCCGGCTGCCAGATATCGACAGATTTATTCTCGTGAGGCCAATCATCTTTTGGGCTTTGGTCCTCGTCTGCCCAGCATGCTTTATTCACTCGCTAGAGAAATCCACAGCATCAAGTGATACATCAGAGCTCACTCTTGCAGCGGTATTTAAAATTGATGAACAATCAAACTGCCCTGATATATATGATTGGTTTGACCATGCTGATGGCCATCACTTTGATAGCTGCCATCCTCGGCCCAGTCGAAATCAATTATTTAAATAGCTTATCGGCTCATGGTGAGCCCGTACAAAACTATATTTTGTGGCAAGTGCGCTTACCCAGAATTTTGTTTGCCATTACGATTGGTGCAAGCCTTGGTTTGGCGGGGGCTTTGACACAAGGATTGTTTCGTAATCCACTTGCAGATCCTGGATTATTGGGGGTGAGCAGTGGAGCTGCCGCTGCGGCTGCCGGAGCGATTGTATTTTCTGGAAGTTGTGCTTGGGCAATACATGAAGACCTGCGTGTCTGGGTGTTGCCTCTTGCAGCCTTCTGCGGAGCTCTGAGTATTTGCTTTCTATTAGACCGTCTTGCAAGGTGGTTAACGCCAGGATCTGTGATGGGACTGTTACTCACTGGTATTGCTATCAATGCCTTGGTCGCAGCTTTCATTGGCTTATCTACTTACCTTGCCAATGATCAACAATTAAGAAATCTATCTTTTTGGACCATGGGTTCATTAGCAGGTGTCAATTGGATGGTTCTTTCATTGATGATATTTGTACTGGCCGTCGCATTTTTATGCTCACAAAAATTGACGCTACAAATTAATGCCTTGTCATTGGGTGAGGCTGTAGCAGCTCAGGTCGGTATCAATCTGAAGCAATTGCGTCAACGCATCATTGTGATGGTGGCTATCTTGAGTGCTTGTGCGGTAGCTTGGTGCGGGATGATTGGATTCATCAGCTTGATTGCGCCCCACATAGCTAGGAGCATTGCAGGCCCTGATCATCGCCAGGTATTGCCACTGTCCATGTTATTCGGCGGTTTACTGCTGCTATTAGCAGACACCTTGGCCAGAACAGTGGCCATCCCTGCAGAGATACCTGTGGGTATATTCACAGCCCTGTTGGGCGCGCCTTTTTTCTTGAGCCTATTAGCAAAACAAAGAAGGGTCTTGATCTGATGCCCCAAAAAAAACTTCTCTTATCTTTAAAAGATACTGGTTTAAAAAATACCAGTTATAAAAGTATTGGCATCCATGCTCTTAACAATACTCTTGGACCATTTTCAATCGATATCAAAAGCAAGGAGCGTATCGCGATACTGGGCCCAAGCGGAGCTGGTAAATCGACGTTATTGCAAATCATGTCGGGATTGCATGATCATCTTGGGAGCATAGAGTTTTTATCAAAACCAATCAGGCAAATGAGTTTTCAAGAGCTTTCTTATAAGAGGGCATTTTTACCTCAGCAGCATGAGACTGCATTTAATTTAAGCAGTGAGCTAATCATCAGTTTAGGCAGGGTGGCGAGGGACCATGACCCTGAACTCATCAAGATCATCAAAGAATCAGCAAAAGCCGCACGAGTAGAGCATCTTTTGAATCGCTCATATCAAACACTCTCCGGCGGAGAAAAATCCAGAGTTCACTTAGCCAGAATATTTGCCCAATTATGGGATCAGAGCAACGGTATCCTGCTGATTGATGAACCGCTGGCAGCTTTGGATCCTGGATTACAGATCGAATTGCTCTTAGCTATTTTGAAATTTTGCGAAGGCAGATCTCTGACCCTCGTTGCTATCTTGCATGACATCCAACAAGCCATCGAACATTTTGAACGGCTGATCTTGATCAAAGAGGGCAAGATCATCGCAGACCTACCAGCCCATCCTGCTCCACATAGGGAGCTGGAGATTTTGTATGGCATGAAGTTCGAAAGATTTACTCGACCAGGAAGAAAAGATTTGTTGATTCCATCAGATCTAAGGTGCTCTTACACAAACTGACCAACATCATGTCTTTGATATTCAGTAAAGCCAATCAAGCTCATGCAGTCATCACATTGCTGATCACTGCAGTTCACGTAGCAATTATTTTGTTTGGACTATTTTCTTTTAATGCGCGCAGTGAGCAGGGCGCTCAGATCATGATGATGGCGTCCCTCATCGATCAGCCTTCAACAAACACCATCAATATCGTACCGAAAGTATCTGCCTCTCAACAAAGCCAAGATAGTGATTCAGAAAAGAGCCTAAATTTTGAAGAAGAAAAAAGACAAGTGGAGGCATATCAAGCTGGGGCTGCTCCAGTCACAATGCCGAACCCATTTGCTAAAGGCCTGAATAATCCTAAGCCGCCTTATCCTTTGATGAGCCGAAGACTGAATGAAGAGGGTAAAGTGGTCCTGAACGTCTGTGTCAGCTTAGGCGGCTTGGTAGAAAATCTGAAGCTAGAAACAACATCGGGTTATCAGCGTTTGGATGACATCGCGATTGAAACCGTGAAGAAATGGAAATTTATTCCTGCGAAAAATCAAGACAGAGATATCAATGCTTGTTATCTCTTACCTGTGCAGTTTATTTTGAGAAAAGAGCGCTCAAAGCTCAATGGCTAAATGATTCAACCGAGGATGATGCAGAGCAATCAACCCGTCAGCTAACTTGTTATTTTTTCTTGCAGGCTTTGCAAGAACCGTACAAAGATAAAGAGTGATCAACCAGAGTAAAGCCTAGTTTTTCAGCGATCTCTTTTTGACGCTTTTCGATGGTTGAATCAAAGAACTCTTCGATCTTTCCACATTTGACACAAACAATGTGATCGTGATGAGTACCTTCATTTAATTCAAAAATAGCTTTACCCTCGCTTTTGGAGGATTCAAAGTTATTTTTTCTCAAAATGCCAGCGCCTTCAAACTGCATCAATACTCGGTAAATTGTGGCAATACCAATATCCAGCTTCTCTTTGATGACCTCCAGGTAAATATCATCAGCGCTGAAGTGGCGATTAGGATTTTTATTGAAAAACTCCAAGATCTTTAATCTTGGTGCCGTGACCTTCAGTCCGGTCTCGCGAAGTTCGTCGGTAGGGCTTGTTTTTTTCATAGAACAGCATCCATTTATTGATGCTTCATTTTACAGTTAGTTCAATATCTTAGTTGTTTGGCTCAAATAAGCATTTTTTTCATCAATTCTTTATAAAATGACCACTCTTGGCAACACCTTCAATACCCCCATATTTCTTGGGAGGTCTGGGAGACATAAGAAATAATTCTGATTAAAGAGTAAGCTAGTCAGATGATCAGTTATTTAAGTAAATACCGCCTGTTTGGCCTACCAGTCAATGCATTTTTTCTATGCTTGGCTATGTTGTTTTCAGGCGTGACGATTGCATCAAGTACTCATAATCAATCCCTGGTCAGTAAAAACATGAGTCAAGTCGAAGGTTTGGGACATGGACGGATGACTTATTGGGGATTTACCCTCTACGATGCCAAGCTGTATGCCAGTAAAGAGCTTAAAGGGGGCATTGCTTTGGATATTCAGTACCTGCGCAAATTTGAAGCTAAAGCCTTGGTGAAGCAAACCTTGGATGAACTAAAGAATTTGGGTGTGAGTGATACACAAAGAGCGGAGTGGGCCGATCCATTGGCCAAAGCATTCAAGACCGTACAAGTAGGGGACTCGATCACTGCCATTAAAAAGCCCGAAGGCAGCACTCAGTTTTTTTATAACGGTCAGTTTGTCAGTGAAATTTCTGGAGAGTCATTCTCCCAAGCATTTTTTGGTATCTGGTTACACCCTAAAACCAGTGCGCCCCAATTAAGAAAAGTATTATTGGGTCAATATTGTCCGAGGGTTAATTTAGAGGCCTATTGTCATGATTAAATCTTTGCAACGTTTAGGAGTTTGTTTAATGGGTTTTGCCTTATTTGGATGTTCAAGTGTGAAAGTCAGTGACTATGCCCAAGAAAAACCAGCCTTGGACCTGTCTACCTATTTCAATGGCACGATTGATGCCCATGGCATCTTCACCGATAGAAGCGATAAAGTTGTGAAGCGATTCAAAGTCGTGATTGATGCCAAGTGGACTGTGGAGAATGGTAAAAAAGTTGGCGTATTGGATGAAGCCTTCACTTATTCTGATGGCACCACACAGCGTCGCGTGTGGACCCTCACAGAAATCGCACCTAATCGCTACAAGGGAACTGCCTCTGATGTGGTTGGGGAAGCATTGGGTGAGGTTGCTGGTAATGCTTTGAACTGGTCTTACACATTGGCGTTGCCGGTAGATGGCAAGGTCTATAACGTTCAGTTCAATGACTGGATGTATCAAATGGATGATAAGGTCATGCTGAATAAAGCCAAAATGAGCAAATTTGGCATTTATTTAGGTGAAGTCACTTTGGCCTTTTACAAACGTTAATACTGAAGCATCAAGAAGTCTATGAAAAAACTGATCAACTTCATTCAATTTCAGGCAGTTTGGTTTCTATGTATTTTTGGGGCTGCCCATCAGTTTGAATTGATGGCCATCCTGATTTCTGTAGGCATCATTGCTTGGGCCATCCTTACCTCAGAGCACCGTATGCATGACTATGTGATTGGCTTGATTGCGGTGATCATAGGAGTGGCTCTTGATAGCTTACTGATATCCCAAAACTTAATTACTTTTACAACGGCTTATTGGACATCGATGGCACCTTTGTGGATGACGCCTATTTGGATTGCTCTGGCATTGACGCTTCAATCATCCATGAGCTGGCTGAGTGGCCGCTATTTGCTCGCAGGAGTATTGGGTGCCATCAGTGGACCATTTGCCTATTGGGCTGGCGTCAGAATGGGGGCAGGTGTATTTCCTGACTTTGTCACCGCCATGATTTGCTTATCTGTTATCTGGTTGATCATTACGCCAGCCTTATTTTATCTTTCATCACTTTTAAAAGCACGTCATGTCCACTCAAGCAACTAACGTGAAGCCAGCTTTACTGGCAGTTAAAGATATTCCAATCAGTGAGCTAGAGGGTTGGGCCATCAGTGCTGATCAACTCTCACTGCAGAGGAAGTTCATGTTCAAGAATTTTGAGCAAGCCTTTGCTTTCATGAAGAATTGTTACGAGCCAATTGAAGAGATGAATCACCATCCTGATTGGTCAAATGTTTACAGCACTGTGCATGTGACATTGAGCACCCATGATTCTGGCGGCATCACGCACAAAGACATCGCTTTAGCGAAGTCAATGAATCAAATATTTCAAAATATCAAATAATTAAATGTAGAGAATTTCTTACCAAGGAATCTCTTCGCCTTGGTAACTCAAGAACTTGCCAGAGTCGCTTGCGTTGACGTTCAAGAGCACTTGCAACATATCAAAAGTCGCATCATGTGGTGTTCTACCAATCTGATCGCCTTTAAAGGGCCTTGATAGAGCAGAGGCAACTGTGCCGGGGTGCAAGGCCAGTAAGCAATGATTGGGTCTTGTGCGTTTTTGCTCAATCGATGCTGTTTTAATCAGCATATTCAAAGCAGCCTTAGAGGCTCGATAGCTATACCAACCACCCAAGCGATTGTCTTCAATGCTACCGACTTTGGCAGACAGACAAGCCATGACGCCAAACTCAGAATCTAATAGTGGCGCGAATGATTGCAAGCACATGCCAGGACCCAAGGCATTTAACTGCATGGTTTGAATGAACTGAGCTTCATGCAAGTCTGATAACTTCTTCTCTGGCAACCAAGCATCTGTGTGAAGAATGCCTGTAGCAACAATGATCAAGTGGAAAGGGCCTTCATGAGACAAGGCATCAGCTGCTGCTTGAATGCTGTCAGGATTTGCATAATCAATCGATGGTGTAGATTGTCTGCTCAAGCCAATGACTTTTGAACAATTTGAAAGTTTATTTAAATGCTCAATGAATGCCTGACCAATCGAACCGGTAGAGCCAATCACTAAGGCATTGAATTTTTCTAGATGAGACAGCATAAAGAATATTCTTAAATTGAATCAATTATTGATGAATGAATTGATCTAGTGTAACCATTCTCAAAGTTTTTATCTGCGGCTTGATTATTCCGGTGGTGTAAAGCTTGATAAATCGGTAATATGGACCAATTCTTTTTTAAAGAAGCCTATTTATGCTGCTGACCTTCGCTTTTATATTTAATACACTCTTGGCTTTTTTAGTGATCCTGCTTCACTATGAAGTCTTATTTCAATTGGATAAACAATTGCCCAAAGTCGCGCATTTACCTGGGCGTTTCAAAGTGCTGGTGGGTGCTGGTGTGATTTTCATGGCCCACATTGTTGAAATTTGGATATTTGCTTTAGGTTATTTGCTGGCACTGCAATTTGATGGCATGGGCGGCTTGACCGGGGCAGCCAGTGGTCATGGCCTCCTATTGGATTATGTTTATTTATCTTTCGTCACCTACACAACTGTTGGTTATGGAGATGTGGTGGCCCATGGCTATTTGAGATATTTGACCGGTATTGAGGCTCTGCTAGGCCTCTTGCTGATCACTTGGTCAGCATCATTTCTGTTTTTAGAGATGCAAAAATACTGGACATCATCCAAAAAATAAGAAAGATAAATAAGTTCGATGAATAAAGGCGATGATTTAGTCGTGAACGTAGTCAGGTAGTTTGGCACCACAATGTCGACAGTATTGGTCGGTAGCAGCATGACCTTCTGACATGCATTCTTTACAAGTTCTGGTGGTGATTTGTTCGGGACGCGAACTGGCTAATTCAGCGGTCACAATACCGGTTGGTACTGCCAAGGTTCCCCAACCCATCAACATCATGATGGATGTGATGAATCTTCCCAAGTCTGTTTTAGGAGTGATGTCACCAAACCCAACAGTGGTCATGGTGCTGATGGCCCAATAAATACTTGTTGGTATGCTCGTAAATCCATTGGCTGGACCCTCAATCACATACATGAGAGTGCCCAAGACCATCACAATCATCAAAACAGCAGACAAAAAGACAAAAATCTTTCTTCTGCTGGCTGCTAGGGCGGCTCCTAGATGAACATATTCCGTGACATATTCAGTGAGTTTGAAAATTCTGAAGATACGGATCAAGCGCAACACGCGCACATCAATCAAGGCATGTAACTCAGGGAAGAGCATCGCTAGATAGGTCGGAAGAATCGCCACCAAATCGATGATGCCGTAAAAGCTCTTGATGTACTGCATCCGATTTTGCGCACAGTAAACCCGCGCAATGTATTCCAAGCTAAAAATGATCGTGAAGATCCACTCTAGAACAGTCAGGCTGAAGTGAAATTCTGCAGAAATTGACTCGATGCTATCGACCACCACCACAACCAGTGATAGCAAAATCAAATAAATCAGAGTTTTATCAAATAACTGTCCTGCGCGAGTATCAGCCTCAAAGATGATGATGAAAAGTTTTTCTTTGAGCGTCTTCTTGGCTAATTGTTCAGACATCATGATTGGCCTTTATTTTTCTGACATTGCTTTGTAAATGCTCGGGAAGCAGCTGATGAATATATAGCTGGCATATTGTTCTGCTTGCATCTTATCTAAAGCATCATAGATTTCTTCGCGAATCAGACCAATGGTATGAGAGTCTGTTTTTTCTAGGGCATTGATCAAGCGTTGAGCGATGGAGTCTTTCTCAATATCAATGCCATGCTTGATTTTGATTTCGCCCAAAAAGGTGCCAAACGTGCTGGCAAACTGCATATCAGCCACAAATCCTTTGTGGATACTGGGGTGCTGTTGGACCAATATGACAGCCTGCTTTTGGCAATCTTGGAAGACAGCGCGCATTTTGAGAAGAATATCGTCGTTCATAGAATCATTTTATCTTGGGAAACTGCCCATCGACATATAGCCATTGTTTGCCTTCAAAAACAAAGGAGCTGATTTCGTGAAGGCGATGGGCTTTACCGTTGATTTTATATATAGCCACAAATTCTACCGTGGCAGATAAACGATCGCTGGCTTCATTGAACTGCTTGACAGTCAGACCCATCCATTGAGTAGGATCTTGATTGAATAATGATTCTTGAGGTCTGGTGGAGGGGTGCCATGTGCTCAATAAGTAAACTTCATTTTTTAAAACAAAGGCACTGTAGCGTGAGCGCATCAATTCTTCGGCATTGCTGGCCAGTTCTTTGCCCTCAAGAAATCTTCCGCAACATGTTTCGTGGCGATCCTTGCCGCACGCACAGTTCATTGATGATTCCTTAAATACTTGGTACTTTGATGAGTTTGGCTAATTCACGCAGGCGCTCGATGCCTGGTTCTTTTCTTGGCCAAACCAGTTCAACCCCATCATTTTTATATCGAGGTAAAACATGCACATGGATGTGCGGTACTGATTGCCAGCCAGCATCTTTGTTGGCTTGTAAGAGGGTGATGCCTTCAGCCTTGAATACATCTTGAACAACGTGAGCAATGCGCTTGGCCACTAAGAATAGTCGTTGGGTAGTTTCTTCGTCGATATCTAAAATGGTTTCGTATGGTTTTTTTGAGGCCACGATCACATGCCCATCATTCACTTGGCCGGCATCCATGAAAGCAAACACGAGATCATCTTCATAGACTTTGGCGCAGGGAAATTCGCCAGATAAAAGTTTTTCAAATATTGTGCTCATCAACAAACCTGATTTCTTGAGTAAGATTCGACTATATTAGGCTAATTCCTCTTGCTTGATTCAAATTAAAATCATTCACATGCATTTATTTGTTTATCTTCACGGTTTTAAATCTTCACCACTCTCTAATAAGGCCCAATTGACCAAGGCTGCTATTGAGCAGCGTATTCAGTTGGGTGAGCAGATTACTTGGTACTGTCCACAATTGCCTGCCTCACCGTGCGCAGCAATCGAGATGGTGCGAGAGCATATCGATAAGCAAACATTCAGTCATTTGTCTTTGATGGGCTCTTCTTTGGGTGGTTACTACGCTACTCATTTGGGCGAACTCTTTCCAAGTAAGGTCAGTTTACTGAATCCAGCGATTGAGCCAGCCAGAGATTTACAAAAATACATTGGTGAGCAGAAATCTTGGCACCAAGAAGAGGTGTTTCATTTCTTGCCAGAGTACATTGAAGAGCTTCAAGAGATCTATGTAGAAAAGATCACTCAAGCAGAGCGTTACTTCTTATTGGTAGCAAAAGGGGATGAGGTTTTAGATTGGCGTGAGATGGTCGCTAAATACCCTGGTGCTCAGCAATTGATCTTGGAGGGTGGTGATCATGCCATCTCTGATTATCCAAATTATTTAAATCAGTTGATGCAGTTTCACTTTACAGCCTTAGCATCTCTCACGCACCTAAAACCAACATAAGCCACTTTGGTATCTCTGGGTTTTGTGGCCAGAGCAGATTCAATTTGATTCTCTGGTCCGTACCACCAAGAGGCACCGCGAGTGACTCGCTCATTGCCCGGACCATCATCCACCCATTCCCAAACATTGCCGCCCATATCGTACAAACCATTCACACCTGGCTGAGTGGTCATCACTGCCACATGGCCTGTGCCGCGATTAAGAACATTAGCAGGGGCTAGGCCTTTCAAACCTGCACAGCCATTCAAGCAATGCGAGTTTTGTGGGGTATCACCATTGGCATAGGTATAACGTTTACCTTTGACGAATGGCTGTGGAGGAGTGGCCCGCTGTTCCAGAAAGGCCGCTGATGTCCATTCTTGATCTTTGGGCAGTCGTTTGCCAAAAAATTGGCAGATGGCTTGTGCTTCATCAAAATTCAAATGAACCGCTGGCTCTTGATCTTTTGCTGGCACGCCAAATGGTTGCAACCAAGTCCATCCTTTTTTGCGTGTCCAACCGTTTTCATAAATGAAACTACCGCCTTCTTTTTCGCCCGAGCTGACAAACTTGGTTTGTTGTGCATAAAGTTTGACTGAACCAATCGTGACTTCATGCAAGTCCCATTCAAGTTGACCAATCCGTGTTGTCTTTTCTAAGGCATTTGGTTTTGTTTGAGCGCTAGCAATGCTCATCATGGAGGTCATGAGGATGGCCAATAGACTGCCGTAAACAGGCATCTTTAAATTGTGTTGTTTGATCAGATTCATGGTTTTAACCTCGGTCTTAGTCTTAGTGCGAGAAGTATCAAAAGAATAGCGCCATAGATGCTCACGGTGAAGTAATCATTTTTTCCAGACTTGTGCCAAAAATAATGAAGGATCACCAAGGGTGCAATCAAGTAAATCAATTGATGCAGCCTGGCCCAGCTCCGTTTTAGTTTTTTAACGGCCCATTGATTGGATGTTAGCGCCAAAGGAATCAGTAAAACAAAAGATATGAATCCCACCGTGATGAAAGGACGCTTGATCACATCGATGATCATTTCTGAAAATATCAGACTGTGATCTAACCAAAACCAAATTGAAAAGTGCAGACAGGCATAGAAGAACACAAATAAACCCAAGGTTCTTCGGTATTGGATCAATTGATTGATACCAGTGAGTCTTCTCAAAGGTGTGATGGCCAAGGTCAAACACAAGAACACCAATGCCCATGTACCAGTTGATCTTGTGATGAATTCAATGGGGTTCGCTGTCAAATCATCTTGGTAGCCCAAAACTATCAATCGAACCAATGGCAGTAAACCAATGCCGATCAATAATGCTTTCATCACTTAATAAAACTTCCGTAAATCCATGCCTTTATAAAGATGCGCCACTTGCTCAGCGTAGCCATTGAAAGGCAAAGTCTTGATCTTAGGTGCAAACATACCGCCCTCAGCACCGATTCTTCTCTCAGTTGCTTGACTCCAGCGAGGATGGTTGACCTCTGGGTTGACATTGGAATAGAAGCCATACTCATAAGGGGCTGATACTTTCCAGCTCGTTGCGGGTTCTTTATCGGTGATGCGGATTTTTACAATTGATTTAGCACTCTTGAATCCATATTTCCAAGGCACATTGATACGAATTGGTGCGCCATTCTGGTTGGGCAGCACTTCTCCATAAAGACCAAATGTTAGAAGTGCCAATGGATTCATGGCCTCATCTAAACGCAAGCCTTCGGTGTATGGCCAATTCAATACACGACTGTTCACTCCAGGCATTTGTTTGGGGTCGGCCAAAGAAATGAATTCAATGTACTTCGCAGAACCTTGTGGTTCGCTGGCTTTGATCAGATGAGATAAAGAATAACCAATCCAAGGGATGACCATGGACCAGCCTTCAACACACCGAAAGCGATAGATTCGTTCTTCCATGGGGGCCAACTTGAGCAGGGCATCAATGTCCCAAACTTTTGGTTTATTAACCAGACCTTCAACACTCACAGTCCAAGGTCTTGTTTTTAGCGTGTGGGCATTGCGAGCAGGATCAGCTTTATCTGTTCCAAACTCATAAAAATTATTGTAGGTGGTGACATCTTTATAGCTTGTCAGCTTATCTGCCACAAAGAACTGCGGATTGACTTTGGCCGGAAGCTTTTGGCCGCTCTGAGCAAAAGCACTTCTGCTGAATACTTCTGCTTGCGACAAGCCAAACACACCCATCGCCGCCAACTTGATTAATTGACGTCTCTTTTCAAAGATGTTTTGAGGGGTGATCTCGCTGGCCAGGATGTCATGGGTATTTTTCATGCATCTAGCTTAATCGAGAATCAGGATTTCTGCTTTATTTGCCTCTCTAAATTGAAGGCTTAAAGACCCAGCTTGCGGTGTTCCACCATCAGGCATTTATCCATGATGCCAGTTAGGCCATGTGAGCTGGCGTAATCCAAAGCTTCCTGGTTAATGACCCCCATTTGAAGCCACAAGGATTTTGCGCCAATTTTGACCGCCTCATGAGCAACATCGAGGCAATCTTCTGACTTTCTGAACACATTCACCATGTCCACGGGTACTGGAATACTGCTCAAATCTGGATAACAGGGCTCGCCCAAAATTTCAGAACAGCTTGGATTCACTGGAATGATCTTGTAGCCATGCGCTTGCATGTACTTCGTCACGCCATAAGATGGTCGATCAGGTTTATTGGATAGCCCGACCACAGCAATTGTTTTGGTTTCTTGCAATAATTGTTTCATCTTCATAGTATCTATTGAAATGAATAAAAATTAAAGAGCCATTGAAATTTCATCCATGACCAAAAATCCGATTCACCCCAAAAAACTGCTCTTGAGTAAATGGACAGCTGTCACACCTTTGAACAAAGAAAAACACTTCATGGTGATCAAAGTGATTGATCCAGAAATAGAAGGTGGTGCAGTGGAGCAGGTGGTGATTGAAGCGGTGATGAGCAAGCGTCAAAAAACAATTCAATGGCGATCACTCACCAATGGATTGGAATGGAAGCAGGGTTGGGTTTAATTTCTTAGGTTTAATTCTTTTCTATGTATTTATAGAAAGGAATGGCCAGCAATAAACTAAGTACTGCTGATACGCTCATTCCAAAGACATTCATCCAAGGATCACTTGGGTATAGCTTCACCCAAATGCCACTGACCACCAGGGAAACTGGGAAGTGCACCAAGAAAATAGAATAAGACATCTCTCCAATTTTTCCCAATGGGTTATTCCACAGTTTGGATTTGGACCAATTGCTCTCATAACTACCGAATAATAAAAATGCCATCAGCAATGCAATTAACAAGCGCTCCCTGAAATCTTGATAGTAAAGAGAAAAAATGGTGATGGCTGCCACAGACAGAATCAAGACATGATGTGATTGGCTTCTTACCAAGTAAGCAGTCAGCAAGCCCAAGCCATAGGTGGCGAAAAAGAAAATGAACCAAACGTCGAAGGTGTCATCACGATTAAAAAATATCACCGATGCAATCGTGAGGGCGCTGAAGATGATCAATGTGATCAGGCGAGTACTGCGGTAACTCCAGCTGGCTGGAGATAATTTCTCTACCAAGAAAACCAGCAGAGCGCAAACAGCAAATAACTGAAAATCAATCGCAACATACCAAAGGCCTGCAGATAAAGATTCATAACCAAGGATGTTTTGTAAAAAGAACAGATGGCTCAATAATTGAGGGATATCTGGCATCGCAGAGATTGAATGATGTTCCATCAAGCGGCTGGCCACAAAAGAGGCTGCAATGGCCAAGGTAATCGCCCCAAGGTATGGAATCACCAGGCGAAGATACTTATGCCAAATCACTTGTTGCACAGAATGCTTGGCGAAAAAATTGGGTTCGCTGAGTTTTAAGCCAGTTAAAAAACCACCAATACAAAGAAATACCGCAACCGCCAAGCGTGCGTCATCAAAAAAGAAATCAATGCTGTTGGGTATCACTGTGTTGGCAACATCCGACATGGGCCCATAAAAAGCCAAGTGATGAAAAAGAATCAACAGGCAAGCAATGCCTTTGATGTTGTCAAGAAATGCTGAACGCATAGAATCTTCGAGGTCTTATTGTGGCCAAACAACTGATTGTTTTTGAAACTTACCTTCTTCAACCACCAAGGAACGTTTCAAAACTTTCCCTTCAAATGAATATTCAGCATCGTATTTACCCGGATTCATTTTCAGCAACATGATGGGGCCATCACTCAAGGCTTCAAAAACGATCTTCTTTTTTTGATCAAGAATCTTCACCGTAACATCAGCCACCCAAAGTGGTCTTTGCGGATGATCTTGGGAAAATTCCAAAACCAAGGGCCATTTTTTACCCAAAACTAACATTGCATCAGACTCTTCACTACCAATACCACCACTGATGTATTCAATACCTTGAGAAACTTTGGCGTCTGGAATATCGACCTGTGCCAACGATAAGCCTGAAAACAATACCAAACAGGTACTCAATAAAACACGTGAGAGTGGGGTGAGAATAGCGGTTAACAACATGGCAATGTCTCCTTATTGCGAAGAGTCTTTTTTACTGGCTCGAAACATCACCCAATAGCGGCGGACCATATACAAAACCACCAGACCACCGATCAACCAAACCAGTCCATCAAAAATCATTTCAGCCAGCGTCATTGTTTACCCAGTTATCTATTCATTGGTCATCAGAACCCAGGATTGCTGGGCTCATTTGAATTATCAATTATCTGCCCAAACAAGCGCTTTTTAAGAATTTTAAGCATTTTCTTGACATCTTTTAAAAATACTGTATATTTATACAGTATAGGCACTTTGCCTTGTATCTACTGGCTTTAAAAGGAGTATTTAAATGAAAACTTTGATTTCTAACCCAATTTGGTCTTTGATGAGCGGTTTGGTCATTTGGATGGTTTTTGCTGAAAAACCAGGTGAATGGCAAAGACGTGAGTGGGTTTGTTCTCGCTCGGAGTGAGCTTTGTTCACTCTCAGAGCTTAGCAACCCTTTAATCTTGTTTTGATTGCTTTTCCAATTGCTGTTGAAGGCAATCAGGGCACCAGCAAGAACTGCTTTTTTCGCCATCTTTGAAGCTCACAGGTGGCAGTGACATGCACCAGCAATCTTCCACATTTGTGGCAGCGAGACATTCAAAAATTTTGCCACATTGAGGGCATTGAGAATCGGTTAACGGTTTATTCATCTTTTCAGAATAATCAAAGTAATACCGGGGTTGCCATGAATATCCTTTGTCAGAATATCTTTGACGGCAGGGTATTGTCTGCACAGTTCTTGGTAGGACTCTTTACCAGGACCCAAATCTTCACCAGCAAAATAACTGCTGATCAAGTGAGAGCGCCTTTGATACATCAGTTCTTGGCGAATCGCTTCTTTGATTCGACCACCTTGTCCGCCTGAGCCATACCCATGTATCACTTTCACAACCCTGATCGCTGTTTTGGCGAGTTCATTTAATGCTCGATCAAAAAGAATCAATGCTTCGTCGACCCTGGGCAAGTTTTCTTCTAAATTGAGCGTAAAAATGCCTGCCAACTTTTTAGGCAGTGGTGGTGTCTCTTGCGATCCACAGTAAGGACACTCTGATTGCAGGGCACCACGTGGGTTGCCGCAATCAGGGCAGAGGACGGATGATGGCTTGACCATTTAACCAAGCTTCCAAAGATTCCACCACACCCGTTGTGAATGACTTGAACACGGGCTCTGCCACGAAACCAAGGTGTGGGGTAAGTAATGTATTGGGTGTGCTACGCAAAGGATGATCTGCGGGTAAAGGCTCGATGTCAAAAACATCCAAAGCGGCACCACCGATACTTTGTTTTTGAAGTGCTTGAACCAAGGCACCCGTATCAACCAAAGTTGAGCGTGACGTATTGATCAGTAAAGCATCTTTTTTCATGAGAGCTAATTTTTCTTGATTGATCATCCCCTTGGTTGTTGGGCTAGCAACGATGTGCAAAGAAACAATGTCTGATGTTTGCATGAGAATATCCAAGCTGACTGATTCAGCACCCACGGCTGCAGCTCTTTCAGAGGTCATGTTGGGACTCCAGGTCACCACTTTCATGCCAAAGGCGAGCGCCACTTTGGCCACGCGTGAGCCAATTTCACCCAGGCCGACTAAACCTAAAGTTTGACCTTTTAAAACTGGCAATAAAGAATGTTGATTGCGCCACTGATTTTCGATGATCAGTTTGTTTTGTTCGATCAATCTTTTGTGTAAGCCCAGAATCAATGCCCAAGTTAATTCAGCTGTGCTGTCTTTGGATGGACCCCATTCTGTGTAACTGATTGGAATGCCTCTTTGTTTTAATGCTTCAGTATCTATAGCTAAATTGCGGGTGCCTGTAAAAACCACATATTCCAAATGCTTTAACTGGGCAATCAGGTCTGCTTTGAGTGGGGTGCGATCACGCATTAAAACTAAGGCATGAGCATCTTGAATTTTTTCCAGTAGCGCAATGCCAAGCAGGGGCTGATTGAAGATCTGTACATCGGCCAAACCTTTGATAGCGCTCCAATTGGACAGTTTTTCATATGAATTTTCATAATCATCTAAAACCACAATTTTCTTGCGCATGATGTGTCCCGTTTTTTTAATTGCATTCATTATAGGAGTGTGGGATATTTATGAAGTCACAGAGCTATAAAAGCCGGACAAAACCTAAAGGAGACGTAATGAATAAGCTTTTAGCCGGCTTGATGTCGGTTTTATGTATCAGTGGTGTCGCTCAGGCACAAAGCAATGACTGGCCAACTCAAAAAACAATCAAGATGATCGCAGTTTTCCCACCAGGGGGATCTGTTGACCAAGTGGCCAGAATTTTGGCTCCAGCCTTGCAAAATCAAATGAAGCAAAACGTGATTGTTGAAAACATTGGTGGAGCATCAGGCTCAATCGGTGCTGCTGCAGTTTCAAGAGCTCAACCGGATGGTTACACGTTTGGTGTTGTGTTTGACACTCACGGCGTGAACGAGAACATGATTGAAAAATTGCCGTACAAGACCAAAACCGATTTGACGACTGTGACCATGATTGGTACAGCACCAATGGTGTTAACTGCCAGTAAAGCATCAGGTATCACCAGCTTTAAACAATTGCTTGCTGATGCAAAAGCTAAAAAAGCGAATAACTACGGTTCAATTGGTACAGGTAGCTTAGGTCATTTGGCTTTGGCATCATTGGCTAAAGACGCCAAATTTGATTGGACACACGTCCCTTATCGTGGCGGTGGCCCTCTGATGCAAGACGCTTTGGCAGGCCACGTGCCTTTGGCCATTGGTTCATTGTTCTTGGTCAAGCCTCACGTTGATTCGGGTGGTGTGATTCCTTTGGCTGTGACGACCAGCAAACGTTCACCAGAATTGCCAAACGTGCCAACGATTGCTGAAAGTGGTTACCCTAACTTTGAAGCTCCAGCTTGGTGGGCCATCATTGCTCCAGCAAAAACTCCAGCAGCAATCGTTAATCGCATGCACGAAGAAGTTGCAAAAGCTTTGAAGAATCCTGAGATTGCGCAACGCTTGAAATCACAAGGCATTGAAATTGCAGCCTTGGGTCCTAAGCCTGCTCAAGATTTTGTTAATAAGCAGATTGATGTTTGGGGTGCTTTCATCAAGGCCAACAACATCAAGGCAGCTGATTAATCAATGACTGAACGTCTTGTACCTTATCAACCGCTGGACTTGCAAGAGCCAGCGGATTTGGTGGCTGCTATTCGTCAAAGGCGAGGCGGCCAATTCATCAATCTTGATCGCATGTTGTTGCACAGCGCCCCATTTGCAACGGGTTGGAATGCTTTTTTAGGTGAGGTGCGTAACAATCTTGGCTTAGATCCAAAACTACGTGAATTGGGTATGTGTGGTGTGGCCATCTTGAACTGTGCTGAATACGAGTTCATTCACCATGCCCCAGTCTTTTTAAGTGCTGGCGGCACCGAAGAGCAAGTCAAAGCCATGCGCCAGATTGGCTCTAGCCCAATGCCAGCAGGATTGTTCAGTCAATTGGAAGAGGATGCCATTGAATTAACCATTCAAATGACGCGCTCGATTGAAGTCGATTCTGCTTTGATGAAACGTTTACAAAGCGCTTTGGGTAATTCGCATTTGGTGGAGTTGGTGGGTGTCATTGCCACCTACAACATGGTTTCAAGATTTTTAGTTGCTTTGCAGGTCACTCCCGAACACTGATCTAGAGCATGAATTAAACCCATCAAGGCTGCACCACATTTGTGCGGCCTTTTTTTATTAGCTTTAAAGCTAATAGCCGAAAGTTATTAATCTAACTAATATGATCAAAGTTAAATATCTGAAAGATATAACATTTTGAGTGAAATAGGCCATATATACATCATCGATGATGACGCTTCAATGCGCAGCTCCTTGACTCGCATGTTGAAGAGTTGCGGCTACTCCATCGAG
>Ga0209550_10001693_pt1 | contig 21135 bp, 13 predicted proteins | sample LauGreSuBDMM15SN_2_FD_187567 | JGI IMG/M metagenome (GOLD analysis project Ga0209550, IMG submission 187567) | Freshwater lake microbial communities from Lake Michigan, USA - Su13.BD.MM15.SN (SPAdes) (version 5) | ecosystem: Environmental > Aquatic > Freshwater > Lake | place: Lake Michigan... | reverse complement strand
GTTTAGCACACCGCCAGTGCCATTCATGGTCAAAAGGCCGCGGAAAAAATCACTTCCACCAAACGAGGTTGTCCCAGTCGAGGTAACGTTGACCGTTCCAACTGCGGTGTATGCGCCACTTGCGTTTTGAGAATCGAAAATTGCAGAGTTCGAGTTCGTCGTAAAGTTTCCTGCTCCGGCGATGGTGAGGGTGCGACTGGTGGCGTTACTGCTGCTGATGGTAATGCCACTTGATCCAACTATGATGGAACTTCCGGCCACGGTGCTGTAGGTGTTATTGGCGGAGTTCGTGAAGCCACCGTTGATCGTCTGGGTTGTGCCAGTGGCGCTGTTGGTGAGATTGCCGGACAAAGTCAGACGACTGCCGGTAAACGTGTAGTTACCGGCGCCGCTCTCAAACCTGATACCCGGGACGGTCGCTGCCCCGGTCGTGACGGGGGCCAGAAACCCAACGTTGTTGGTGTTGAATATCGTCCCGTTGGCCGATGTCGGCACCACTCCGCCACTCCATGCGGCAGTGCTGGTCCATGTGTTGTTCGCGCCGGCCCAAGTGACATTTTGCGAGTGTAAGCAGGGTAGAAACGCCACCACTCCCAAGGTGACGGCCAATGCGGCGACGTGTTTACGCGGCAAACCAAGGAGTGGGTCGGTTGAGGTCGGACATGCCAAGTTACGAAGCTGTGGAATGTGGGTAGGCATAGGGTAGCGGGAGATGAGTTGGGGTCGGGCGCCCGAGGGATGGTCGCACACAATCTGAAATCGGCTTGTTGCTGCCCGTGGGCAACAAGATGGTTTCCGATCCCGTTAGGTAATATTCCGCTTCGTGCTTGTAGCCTCAGAGTTAAAAAATTGTGGATGTAGAGCGATTTTCTGCGAAAAAAAGTGCGCACGAAAGGTCCGGATTGGCGGAGCAAAAGCGGCGTATGAGCAGTTTCGATGAAGAGTGTAGTTTTGCTTCCCACCGGCGCTGGTGAACGGCAGGCGAGTGCGTTTTCTGGCGGGCTCTAATCCAACACGAATGCTAAATGAGCTCCCCGCACTTCCGATAAAATCCGAGCTCAGGCTATTCAACCTAACGGAATCGGCTAGCCGGTGTTTGTATTATGGCCACTGCGCGCCATCGTTCTGCAACGCCGCCCACCTCCTGTAATTCGCCCCGGCTCCTCTTTTCTGTTTCAGACTATGCTCCGCCTCTTCATGGGCTTTGCCCTTCTGTTGATTGTTCCTTTCGCCCATGCCGACGAACACGATGTTCTGCGTCTAAAGTTGCGGGGTATGTTAATCGGAACCGGCTACGACCCAGCAGACACCAACGTGGCGGCGCGGCTCAGCAGCATTACGAGCACGGCGAACTCCCTCTGGTCCACCATGGATAAATCGCCGACGCGCACTTTCCTTTGGAGCGATTTGGCGAGCACGACTAACTCTGCGCATATCACCGACAGCTACACGCGCCTTCGTTCCATGGCCTACGGCTATGTCACGCCGGGATGCTCGCTCCAGGGTGATGCCGCCCTCCTCGCGGATATTACCAGCGGGCTGGATTGGATGTATGCGAACCGTTACGGAGCCACCACCAACCAATACTTCAACTGGTGGGACTGGGAGATCGGTTCGCCGCTGCGGCTCACAGACATCTGCGTGCTCCTTTACGATCAGCTCAGCTCCACCCAGCTCACCAACTACATGAACGCGGTGAACCACCAAGTGCCCATCCCGGATATGACTCAGGCCAACAGGGTATGGAAAGCCCGCGCCGTCGCCGTGCGAGGTTGCTTGGTGAAAGACAGCTCTAAACTCGTCCTCGCGCGTGATGCCTTCAGCGCCGTGTTCCCCTACGTGACCTCCGGCGACGGATACTACACCGACGGCAGTTTCATCCAGCATGACGACATCCCCTCCACCGCCAGCTACGGGGCCGTGCTCATCGCCACCATCGCCCCCACTTTGGCTTGGCTGAACGGTTCGACCTGGCAGGTGACTGATCCTGCAAAAGGTAATCTCTTTCGCTGGGTCTTCGATTCCTACGAGCCCGTTATTTACAACGGAAACATCTTTGACCACGTCCGTGGACGAGACATCGGCAACGCCGGAGTCGGCCCCAGCGCGGACGGCATGTTAGATTCCATCCTGCAGATCGCCCAGGTCGCTCCGTCGGCGGATGCCGCGCGCATGAAGAGCATGATTAAAGAATGGGCCCTGGCCGACTACACCCGCGACTTCGTCTCCAACCGGGGCTTGCCCACGCTTACCTTGGCGAAGCAGATGATGAATGACCCCGGCATCGTGCGCCGGGGCGAGCTCATAAACCATTACACCTTCGCAGAGATGGATCGCGTTATTCACCTCGGCGCCGGATACGGCTTTGGCCTCAGCATGTGCTCCACGCGCATCGCCAACTTTGAGTCCATCAATGGCGAAAACCTGCGCGGCTGGTTCACCGGTGACGGCCAAACTATTCTCTACAATGGTGACCTCAACGCATTCGGGGACTCCTACTGGGCCACGGTGGACCACTACCGCCTGCCGGGAACCACCGCCGACGTCACCCACTCAAAGCCTCCCACACCTAACACCACCGGTCCACGCGCGCTCGGGCAAAGCACCCTTTCTCCCCATTCCTGGGTCGGAGGCGCTACCCTCGGTGCCTACGGAGCCGCCGGCATGCAGTTCAAAGGCGTGGGAGTCACGCTCACGGGGAAAAAATCCTGGTTTATGTTTGATGACGAGATCGTCTGCCTCGGCCAGGGCATCACCAGCACCGACTCGCGCCCGATCGAGACCACCATCGAACAGCGCAAGATCAACGCTGCGGGCACGAACGCCTTCACGGTTAACGGCACCGTCAAATCCACCACCCTGGGCTGGACGGAGAATATGAGCGCCACGTCCTGGGCTCACCTCACCGGCAACGCCGCCGGCTCCGATATCGGTTACTATTTCCCCGGCGGCCCCACCGTTAAAGCCGTCCGCGAGGCCCGCACCGGCGCTTGGAGTGACATCGAAGACGTCGGCTCCACCGCGCCCATAACGCGGAACTACCTGCGCATGACTTACGAGCACGGTAACAACCCCTCCAGCGCTAGCTACCACTACGTCCTGCTCCCCGGCCGCAATGCGACCCGCACTGGCCACTACGCCGCCGCGCCGCAGGTCACCGTGTTGGCGAACAACGCCAACGTGCAGGCCGTCACCGAGACGACTCTCGGCATCACCGCGGCGAACTTTTGGACCGACACCTCGCAGACTATCGGCGGCATCACCTCGAACAAAAAAGCCAGCGTTCTCGTGCGCGACGACGGCACCTTTATTGACGTGAGCGTGAGCGACCCCACCCAGCTCAACACCGGCACCATCGCCCTCCAGATTTCCCTCAATGGCGGCACTCTCGTTAGTGCGGATTCGGGCGTCACCGTTACCCAAAGCACGCCGAGCATCATCATGAGCGTCAGCACGGCGAACGCCGCCGGAAAAACCTTTAAGGCCCGTTTCTACAAGCTCACGCCGCAAGTCGTGAACCTCACGCCTATCGCCGACACCTACGCCTACGATGGCGCCGCTTTTCTCGATACCAGCTACGGCACGGAGAATAAACTGGTCATCAAAAAAGCCGGCAGCGGCTTTAATCGCGAGAGCTACCTCCGTTTCGATGTGCCCTCCGCGAGCAACGGTTTGCTCCTCGGAGCATCCTTGAATCTTACCTGCACCACCACGACTACTCCGGGTGTGAACGCCGTGGCTAAAGTAGATGACAACACCTGGGGCGAGACCACCCTCACTTGGAACAACAAACCGGCCGCAGGCTCCTTGCTTGATAGCTGGACGCCCGCCCTTTCCACCACCTCCCGGGCAAACGTCACCAGCGCCGTGCCAGCCAGCGGCCTCGTGTCTTTCAAGGTCTATGCCACTACGGAGACTACCAACGGCATCGTTTACTATGGCTCCAAGGAAAACACCACCGCAGCCAACATCCCGCAGCTTAGCCTGACCTACGGTCACATGCCGCCAGAGGTCAGTATGACCGCACCTAACGACGGCACGTATGTCGCGAAGGCGGGCACCGTCACCCTCACGGCCAACGCAATCGCCACCGACGGAGCCATTGCCAGCGTGGCTTTTTACGATGGAGCGATCCTCCTCGGCACGGATACCTCCGCTCCCTATTCCATCACGCCTATGCTCGCCGGCGGCCCGCACTTCCTCCGCGCCGTGGCGACGGGGGCCAATGGCCTCTCACGCACCAGCCTCATCAACCGGGTGGATGTCGCCTACCCGCCGGTCGCAAATTCAAGCACGCGCACCACGCCAAAAAATACCGCCGCGGACGTAGATCTCTCCACCCTCGTCAGCGATATCGAAACCCCTCTCTCCAGCCTGAAATTCCAGCTCGGCCTCGCCACCAACGGCACCGTGGCCCTGCTCGCCGATGGACGCACGGCCCGCTTTACCCCCGCCACCGGCTACACCGGCCCGGCGAGTTTCATCTACACCGTCACGGATACCACGCGCGATGAACGCACCGTCCTCAACTACACGTTTCAAAACAGCGACTACACCGATAGCAGCGGCCAGGGACGCAATGCCACGATCACTGTGCAAGGCACCGGTGCGGCGACTTTTGCCACCAGCTCGCCGCTCCCCGACTATACCAGGTGCCTTACTCTCACCGAAAACGGCACCGTCGGAGCGGCACGCCTCGACCGCGCGAATAGCGAGCTCGATCTCGCCGCCGCCGACTGGACTCTCGCCGGATGGTTCAGACGCACGGCCGCGACGAACATGGACGTTATTGCGCATCTGGGAAATTCCCCGGGCTTCGGCAACGCCGGTTCGAGTTCGCTCAGTTTCGGTTTCTTTTCGAACGGCACCACGCTCCAGCTTCGCCACTGGAACAGCTCCAACGTGGAAGATATCACCATCAACAGAACCAGCGTGAGCACCGCCGCGTGGCACCACTTCGCCATTGTTCGCAGCGGCGCAATTATCTCGCTTTATGTAGACGGCACGCTGGCCGGCAGCGACTCGTCATTCAGTCTCAATTTTGACACCACCGTTCCCATAAAATGGGGCGGTGCGAACTCCACCAGTGTTCCCGATCGCTGGCTCAATGGCTCCCTCGCCGACCTCGCCATTTTCAACGCCCCACTCAGCCCGGCCGAGATCACCAAGCTCACGACCACACCCGTGCAATGGTTTGGCGGCCAAAATGTAAGTGCGACGGTCACTATCGCCGTGCTCACTCCGGTGGAAACCTGGTGGCAGCAAAACCTCGGCACCACGAGCAATACCGGCCTCAATGCCGACACCGCTGACAAGGACAACGACGGCACGCCCAATCTCCTCGAATACGCATTCGCCGCCGATCCCAACACGAGCAACCCATCGTCCTACTCCGCGACGCAAAGCGGCAGCACACTCGACTTTTTTTATACCAAGAACAAAGCCGCCACCGATGTGACCTACGCCATCGAGTGGAGCGATACCCTCGCCAACGACTGGAGCACTGTAGGCATCGCCGCGCCGGTCATCCTAAGCGACAATGGCACTACCCAGCAGATCAAGGTAACCGTGCCCTACGGCACCGGAGTCGGCCGTCGTTTCGTGCGACTCAAGGTAACGCGTCCCTGATCACACCTTACCCTGATGCCTACGACCTCAGCCGTGCCTTCCGCGCCTCCAAATATCGTAATTCTTTACGCCGACGATTTGGGTTTCGGCGACCTGGGGTGTTACGGTGCAAACGGGATCCCCACTCCACACCTTGATCGCATGGCTTCCGAGGGCGTGCGTTTCACGAATTTCTACGCCACCGCCGCGACTTGCACGCCTTCGCGCTACAGCCTGCTGACGGGCAACTATCCCTGGCGAAATCCGCGCGCCCGCATTCTAGACGGCGATGCCTCGATCATCATCGGTCCAAATGAACTCACCTTGCCGGCAGCGCTCAAGCGCGCGGGTTATGCCACCTCGGTGGTCGGCAAGTGGCATATCGGACTCGGCAGCGGGACGATAAACTGGAACGGGGAAATCCGCCCGTCTCCGATTGATGTCGGCTTCGACGAGTCGTTTGTCATGGCTGCGACCAACGACCGCGTGCCCTCGGTTTTCATAAAAGACCGACACGTTCACAACCTCGACCCGAAGGACCCGCTCGAGGTATATTACGGCAGGGTGAACCCCTTTCCGGACGTGCCCACCGGACGCACTCATCCGGAGCTACTCACGATGGCGCACGGCGACCAGCAGCATTTCGACACCATCGTAAACGGCGTTCCTCGCATCGGTTTCAGCCGAGGGGGCAAATCTGCCACGTGGGACGATAAGACGATGACAGACGTGTTTCTGGAGCGCGCCAAGGACTTCATCACGCGTCAATACAGCACGCCGTTTTTCCTCTATTTGGCGCTGCACCAACCGCACGTGCCGCGCATCCCCTCGGCACGGTTCAAGGGTGCCTCCACCAAAGGCCCGCGCGGAGACGTGATCATGGAACTCGACTGGATGGTCGGCGAAGTGATAGCCCACCTTAAGTCTCTCGGTTTGGCGGAAAACACCGTTGTGGTTTTCTCCAGCGACAACGGCCCTATTCTGCTTGATGGCTACCAAGACCGCGCCGACGAGCTTACCGGCGAACATCGTCCCTGCGGGCCTTTGCGCGGCGGCAAATACAGCCTCTTTGATGGCGGCACGCGTGTGCCTACAATCGTTTGGGGTCCCGGGCGGGTCACTCCGGGCGAGTCCCACGCGTTGCTCAGCCAGCTCGATTTTCTCGCCAGTTTTTCCCACCTTGCCGGCGTGCGTCTGTCCGAGACCGAACGGGCGGATAGCCTCGAACTTGCCGACGCCATTCTAGGAAAAACTCATCAGGGCCGCGACAGTCTCGTGACCGAGGGCTTCGGCTCCAACACCCTCGTCCGCGAGGAAAACTGGGTCTACATCCCGCCTTATTTAGGCGGCCCGTTTGTGACCAATAAGGCAGTGGAATCGGGCACCGCTTCGGAGCCCCAGTTGTATGACCTTGCCGCCGACATCGGGCAGCGGGAGAACCTCGCCTCCGCGCACCCGGAGCGAGTGCGCGCGATGGGCGCGCTACTAGAGGCCATCCGCGACCGGCGTAGTTCGGTGAAGTGAAGGCGAGCGCTCCTTAAAACTCATGAAACGGCTCATCCTGACCTGCTCTCTTTTGTTATCGGCGCAGCCGCATGTATTCGCGGCGCCTTCGCCGAACGTCATCGTGATTTTTGCTGATGATCTCGGCTATGGAGACCTCGGGTGTTTTGGCTCCACCACCATTCGCACGCCAAATCTGGACCGGCTCGCTACCGAGGGCCGAAAGTTTACCAGTTTTGTGGTCGCGTCATCGGTCTGCTCACCCTCGCGCGCAGCGTTGTTGACTGGCTCCTATCCCAAGCGGGTAGGCATGCACGAGGGTGTGCTCTATCCTGATTCGCAAACGGGGTTGAATTCGGCGGAATACACCATCGCCGATCATTTCAAAAACCAGGGCTATGCAACCGCCTGTTTTGGCAAATGGCATCTCGGAGATCAGCCGGAGACGCTGCCGACCGCGAACGGCTTCGATACCTACTTCGGCATCCCGTATTCGAACGACATGAATCATCCCGACAACAAAGGGAAACCACCTGGCGGCGTCGCGGGAATGGACGCCCTTTGGAACGATCCGGAATCGACCCTGACCAAGTGGAAGACTCCGCTTATGGAAGACGGTAAAATCATCGAGCTGCCGGTGGATCAACGCACCATCACCCGGCGCTGCACGGACAAGGCGATCGGCTTTGTGGAGAAGAACCGGACGCGGCCCTTTTTTATTTATCTGCCCTATTCCATGCCGCACATCCCGCTTTATGTGCCGGACGATATCCGCGACCCGAACCCAAAACATGCTTACATAAATACCATTGAGCACCTCGACACCGAAGTCGGCCGTCTCTTCGAGAAACTTCGCGAGCTGAAGCTGGCGGAGAGCACCTTGGTCATTTTCACCAGCGACAATGGCCCGTGGCTTACCTTTAAGCACCACGGTGGCTCCGCCGGGCCGCTGCGCGGTGGCAAGACGAGCGTCTTTGAAGGCGGCCACCGCGTGCCCTGCATTGTGTGGGCTCCAGGCCGCGTCCCGGCCGGGACCGAGTGCGGCGCGCTCGCTTCCACTCTCGATGTTCTGCCCACCATGGCCGCTCTGACGGAGACGCCGCTGCCCGCCGCGCTCGAGATAGATGGGCTGGATATCTCGCGCCTGCTTACTGGCGAGGCGAAGACGGTGCGGGAGCATTTTCTTTACTATGCGATGCGCGGACGGCTTGAAGGCATCCGCGAGGGAGACTGGAAATTGCTGGTGCGTGACCCTACCCCCAAACAAGCAGACGAAGCCCGTGCGGAGCCGGAAGTGCTACTTTTCAACCTAGCTGAAGATCTCGGCGAGCGAAGAAACCTCGCCGCCACCCAAACCGAGCTGGTGGAGCGTTTGAAAACTAAAATGCAGGCCCAAGACGCCGCAATTGCCGCGTCGTCACGCCCCGCTTGGAAGGCGGAGCGTAAGTAGCGCTTGTGGGCTGCAACCTCAGGCCTCACCGGATGGTTTATAGCCGCTCACTCCGCCAAGCAGGCGGAAGCGGCGATAGACCTCGATGAAACATACCAGCCCGAAGAGGGACATCGCTCCGCTGATGATGAAGGTGTAGCGATAAACGTGGCCGAATGAGTCAAGCAGGTAGCCCACGGCGGGCGGGAAGATTATGTGGACGAGGGCGCCCGCAAGGCCGGCAGCGGAGGCGAATTGGGCAAATTTATCCCTCGGGAAGAGCCGCTGTGCGAGCGAGGCGGTGCCGGTGATGAATATGCCGTTCAAGATGCCGTGAGCGACAAAGATGATGCTAAAGCTGCGGGTGTCGGTTGCGATAAAACCGCCGGTTAGCAACACGACCCCGTAAAGTCCTACCGCGATCATGCCGAGTCGGAGCGGATGAAACTTATCCGCCAGCCAGCCGAGGGAAAACGATAGAACGAGCGACACCGAATAGGTGATCACGATCAGGATGCCATAGTCCTTCATCGGCATGCCGAGGCTCTTGGCGTAATAGACACTGAAGGCGTTGACCGGGCCCTGGGCCTGGCCGCCAAACGTGATGGCGGCGAAGACCCAAAGATAAAACGGATTGGCGAAACACTCCCGCGCATAGCTTTTTACCGGGCCGAAGATACGCTCGCGCAGGCGGGCGGGCGGCGTGACCGGAGGCGGCGCGTAGTCGCCCTCGCGCACATTCAGGCACATGAGCGCGAAGCCGATGCCGTAGAGCAGCCCGAGCCCGAGAAAAATGGCGGTGAAATGCTCCTCGGCGTGGCCGATGAGCCAGTAGTTGAAAACGATCCCGGCCGTCAGGCTGACCGCGCGAAAGAGTCCGAAGAACCGACCAATCCAAGCGGCCGGCACGACATCGTTGATTAGGCCGCCGAAGACTGCGTTGGCGATGGTGCTGAAGATTTCAAACATGCCCCAGAAAAAGCTGAAGACGATGAGCCGAGAAACGATCAGGCTGGGCGCGTTTTCACCGAGCGAAGCGTGGAGCCACCCGCCGAGCTGCGGGGTGAACGCCATGCCCGCCATGCCGAGCGCGATGAACGGCGTGGGGATCAGCAGGTAGGGAATGCGACGCCCGCGCCGCCCCCGGTGGCGATCCGACGCCACGCTGATGACCGGCGTGATTATAAATCCGATGGCGGCCGGAATGGATCCGACGAGCAGACCCACGATGAAATCGCTTGCCTGAAGCTGCCGGAGCATGAGCTGGGCGACGGGGACGGCGGCGCGCTCCTTCATCTGCCAAGCGAAGTCGCCCCAAAGCAGCCAGCAGAACAAGATGAATAGCCCCGCCCCGGAATAAACCAGCGTTCCAGCCTTCCATTGCTGCGCGCCGGAGGCGGAAATCGTGACCGCCGCAGGTCCGGACGCAGGCAGATCCGGCGAAGGTTGCGACATAGCGAAAAGAGACGAAATAGCAGTCGGCCGAATCAGTCCGAGGCCGGCACGGCGTGGTAAAAGTAGACTGAGCCGTAAGTCCAGGTGTGGTGCGGGATGTCGGGGTGGTTGAGCCTATCCATCGTAAGCATCACGGCCGGGACCGGGGACCCGGCGGGCAGCGGGATGACGGCGGGCCAAACGCGCGAGCCCGACCCTTCGCGCCAAGGGGGAAGATCCATCTGGATGGTCTCGAGCAGCGAAAGGTTCTCGGCGGACGCGACGTGAAGGCAGCGCTCAGCGCTGCCGTAGAGAACCACCGGACGGCCACTTAAGTTCAGGATCTGCATGCCAGTGGCGTCGGGCGCGGTGGGGCCGGCGATCTGTTGGAAATCGCGATCGGGGTGATCGGACTCGAAGAGCATGGCGTGGTAGAGCGGCTTTTGGCCGATGCAGACCGCAAGCCGCCACTTGCCGGTGGCGGTCTCGCGGAAAAGGGCCGGATCCTCGTAGTCGCCAACGATGCCTGACGGGCTGGCGGGAATGACGGAAAAACCAAAACGAGGATCGCGCCGGGTGCGGAAGGAGCGGATGAGCTTGGGCGTTGGCGGATCGTCGCCGAAGCCGGAAAAGCCGGTGGTGAGCCCGAACCAATCGCCGGTGGCCGGATCGTGCATGAGGTGGGATGCGATCTCGTTGCGCCAGCAAGCGTCGCCGCAGTCGAAGACAATCACGCCCTCGAGACGCAGGTCGCAGAGGCTCGGGTCGAAGCTGAGCACGCCTTGGAGCGAGTGTGGTAGCCCGCGACCGCGCAGGGAGGCGGTGACGAATACGCGGTTTCGCTCCAGCAGCGGAAGCCCGTCGGGCGTGGTAATGGCGCGGATATCGGCGATGCCGATGCCGGCGCTGAAGTAATGGCGCACCGCACGCAGGCATACCGGCTCGGCGACGTGCGGCGGCACGACCGCGCCCACGACGACCTGGGTGTTTTGCGCGAGTCGGACGCGGCGAAAATCGAGCGCGGCCGGATAATCCGCGCTGAGAACGTGACGTGGAAGGGTGTCACCGAACTGGGCGAACACCATGATGCCCGAGCCCTGGCCTTGGAGGACGATACGTTCGAGAGAGGCGGCGTTGCCAGCGGAGAGGACGGCGCTGCGCCGGATCAGGACCGAGTCTCCGGCCACCCCGGACAGCTCGAAGGCCCACGCATCCAGCCCGGACCGACGAAGTTCCAGCGTGAGCGAGACCTCGTCCTCGGCGGCGAGCGCGCTCCAGAAGACCGAGGCGCCGACCGGGACCCGGCCCAAAGTGAGTTCGTGGCATGAGAAGGCATTGAAGGCATACATCCAGCGGCCGGAACCGGCGTCGCCACCGCGCAGCTTGAAGCATCCGTCGGCCAGCTGCCATTCGGTGGTGCCAGGGCCGATCACCGGATGCATAGTGTCAAGATCGTTGACCCGAGCAGGGACAATATCCGCGAGGAGCAGTTGCGTGCGGGGGTCGAATGCGGGCCGGTAGACCGACTGGCGGACGAAGCGCCACGGAAGCACGCGGCGGTCGCTTTTTGGCTGCGACTGGGGACACGGCACGGAGCCTAGGACGTTCGAGATCATGGGAAAACGGGAGGAGGCGGCCGGTTCAGGGAGAGGCTTTAACGGGTGTAATGAGCGTGCGGATACGAACTGAAGCGGCTGGACGGGCGAGGTCGAAGCCGATTCGCAAGCCCTTTGCCGGAGCGTCCGGCACGATGCCTCGGATAGGCTCCTCGGTGCGAACGAGGTCGGCGGCGGAAGTGACGACCACGCGGACGCGGCCAGCGCCGCCCTCTACGAGGTATCCACCGGCGCCGTCCTCGACCCAGCGCTGGGCGGGAAGCAGAGCGAATGCGATGCCGAAAGCCTGAGGCGAGGAGAAGCTGGCCTGGTCTACGACTTCGAGCGAGCCGCCGCCGGCGCGGCTAAAAATAAAGGTGCGGGTGATGCGGGTCAGTTCCGGCACGTCGTAGGCGGAGGTGAGATCGATTTCCCAGAGGTCACGCTCCGGGGTGAACTCGGTGCGGACGGTCACGGCCCGGGCTTTCTCGCCAGTGGACTGAAGCTTGCCCGCAACACGGGGCACGGAGTGGCCGAAAGAATTCATCACGCCGCTGGTGTAACGAAGCGGGCCGAAGGTAGTGCTCACATAGTCGTCGCGACCGATTTCCGAGATGGCGACCTCTCCATCCGCGATGACCACGAACGTGCCAAGATCGTTGTGGTTGTGGGGCTCGTTGTTGTGCCCCCCCTTGATGGCCACGGAAAGACCCTGGCCGGGATTGGAACTACGACTGATGAGCGCTCCGCCATTAGGAAACCACGTGCGTAGCGGCAAGGGAGGCTGTTTCTCTCCGACGCCCAAGGAGCGGTCCAGGGCGAGGTCAAAGAGGGCTACATGGATGCGGCCGCCAAGCGAGGAGCTCCCCTTGAACGCGGGCTGGCCGCGAAGTTTTCCGATGCCATAGCGGGAGGCCGCAAATTCCAGCAAATGACGATCCGGACGGGTGCCTAGCGTGGTATCGGAAAACGCCGGGTAGTGCTGGTTATCAATCTCGAAGCCGGAACCGTATTTCATGATCGTGCGCACCTGGTCGGAATCGAAGGGATCGACTCGCCCGCCGGTGACCTTTTGCACGAGCTGGCTTGCCATCAGGAAGTGGCCAAAGCCGTAACTCCAGTAACCCACGCCCTCGGCGCAGTAACCATCTGGAGTAAAACCATTGAGGAAAAATGGATTCAACTGTTCCCACGCGACGAGGTATTCGGCACGCGCGCGGGGATCCTCGAGCAACAGCAAGGCCGAGCCGAGCACGCCGGAGTTGCAGACCGCGCTCCAATTCATCGGCGCCTTCATCCACCACAAAGCTCCGACCTTTCCCGAGCGAACGCTCTCGATCCAAGGAGCCAGGATGCGTTCACCGACCTCCTTGCGTATCCGCTCGCGGGTGGCGCGCGGAAGGCGTTCGGCCAGGAGCCAATCTATGTTGGCGAGAGTCCAGCCTCGGGCGCTGGCGGCGAGATCGATGAACTCGCGCGCCGCGTGCCAATCGGGGTAACGCTTGTTGTGCGCGGGAACAGACCAGGTGGGCTCGTCCAAGACCCCCTCCACCTCGCGAACAATCTGTTCAAGACGCGTTTGGTTTGGGGCGATGCATTCCGCCAGCACCAAAGTGAGAAGCCGATTGGTGCGAATGCTGTTCGGAACCTCGTAAGGTCGGCGCATGCCAGATATAGCGAAATCGTTATACAATTCCTCGGTCAGCACGGGAGGGGTGGTGCCGAGCAATTCGTCGGCCGACTTGAGCAGTCCCGGCACGGTTTCCAGGCCGGCTACCTTTTCCCAGTAGGCACGGTCGGACGAAGGCGGAACCACATTTTGGGGACGCGCTGAAATATACGATAGAACCTCCTTCAGTCGATTTGCCGGCAGCGGTTCGATCGTCTTTGGATCGCTTCGTATATCGGTGGCCGCCGAGCTCTCGTGCGGAATGGAAAGGGAGGTTGAGGGGCTTACGCGTTCCATGGAGAAATCGTCATAATCCACCGTGCCCAGTGTGCCCCAAGCGAACAAAGCCGGTTTGGCGGTGGCGGAACGGGCGGGCACCTCGATCACGGCCTCAAGCTTTTGCCAGACCCTAGGTAAGGCATCGGGTCGAGGCAAAGTGGGGGAAACGCCGACACAGACGCGACCGCCGGTGTCGATATACATCGAGGTCTCGACGGTGGAAGGCGCAGATTCCCGAAACGTGATCCGGACTAGCGGGCCGGCCGTGTGAGAAAAATTCTGGCCCACCTTGACCCAGGCGGACACCCGATAGCGCTCGCCTGGCGCAACCTTGGCAGGTTGGGCGACTGCCGCAAAACGGGCCGGGGACAAGGAGGAGAGCCGAAGGTGGTTACGGCCGGAATGGGCGGCTTCGGAGGAAACCGCGAAAGCAGGGGGCGGTGAACTTTTCGTATTGGCGGGCGCGAACAAGGACCAGCCCACGAGATCGTCCTCGAAGCCGCCATTCGGAAAGAGCGAGCGGGCGTGAAGCGGCGCTAGTTGGCTCGACGCGACGGTGGCGAAGGCAAGGGAAGCGAGAAAGCGGAGACGAATGATCATCAGGTGCAGGCGAGGGAGGAACGGGCTTTATTTTGCCGAGGAAGAGAGGGCCTCCACGGAGAGATCGTCGAAATAAACCGCGCCCTTGATGCCCCAAGAGAAAAAACACAACGAGAGGGCTTTGGCGTTGATCGGCGATTCGACTATTACCTCCGACTTTTCCCAGGAGGTGGGTAGCCCGTTGGGGCGTTTAACGAGTTTATAATCGGTGGCGATCTGGCCGCCCAGCCCAACGTAGAAATTAGTGTCGCCGGCGTCGCCCGAAGTGCGAAAGTTCAGCCGCACAAGAGGGCCGGTCCTATATTCCAAGCCCGGTTCAGCCTTGAACCAAAAGGTAACACGGTAACGCGTCGAGGCGGTTACCGGTAGATTTTTTTGAGCAATACCGAATCGGCTTAGAACGGTCGACGTCAGCTTGGCGGCGGGGCCCTTATCAACTCCGCCAGTCTCGGCGAATGTGAGAGTGTTTCCATGGTCTTTCGAACTGTCTGGGATAAAGAAATCCCAGCGAGAGGTCCCCAGATCGAACCCGGGGTTTTCGAGAATATTTCCGGCGCACAGCGAAAGGGTGCTAAAAAGGGATAACACTAGATATTTGAAAGGGGTGTTCATGAAAAAAGGTGCGCCACTATCTGTGGAGGTTTTCTTGGGGGTATTAAGAACTTCTGGCGGGGGATGCGCTGAAGCGAGTTCCGCCGGCGCCGTTGGATTACAAAAATAGTTACGAGGTTCAGGGGCCGAATGGATCCCAGAGTTTTCGACCCGTTATCGGGTCGGATAACTCCTTCTTGAAAGCATCAAAGCCAAGTCTGGCGGTGTGACCGTCCGCGTAGACGGCATTCACGCCATCGCCGTGACGAAACGAAACCCTCGGACTCGCCGCTGGAGCGCCCGCTATAGACTGCGTTATCTCAGCGTAAGTAAATATACCGGAGCCGATTATATTTCCCACGGAGGCCCCCGTCTGGTTCACCTGCGCATCAACCACAAGGAATGTTCTGGAAAGATTTGGAATGTCCTCCGGCTTGGCTCCTATGCCAGCAGGGGCGGCGGCGACTGAACCAGTTCTTTCGGTTGCATAAGACACCGCGTATTGAAGGACGGTATTGATCCGAGCTGGATCAACTTCCGCGACCTCCGAAGGGCAGCGAAACACGGTGCTTCTCGCCGAGAGCGCCGCTGTCTGAATGTAGGGAGTTATTGCTATATACCACTGAATCTCTGAACCGGCGCCATTCGGTCTCGGATTGAGGCCGGCCCGGGGAAATCGCCCCTTATTATCAGCCGGATACAGGTTGAACGCCATGCCGATCTGGCGGAGGTTCGAGAGGCACTGGGCGCTCTTGGCAGACTGGCGGACTTTGCCAACGGTGGGGATGATTATGGCAGCCAGAATGCCGATGATCGCGATCACGGTGAGCAACTCGATAAGAGTGAAGGCGGAGGTGAGGCGGGGAAGTCTGGGGCGAAGGCCAATCATGGGTAAATATTCTCGATGACCTATCGAAGTGCAAAGCAGCCAACACAACAGCTTGTAAACCGATCCCGTTAAGTTAGGTTTGCTACGCTCACCTGACCGAATGTTTTGCACCGCCACTCGGTCTCGTTCGGAAGAAACCGTCATCGTTTGCCAATCATGAAAAACCCGAAGCCAGCCCAGCGTGATTCTGTGACAATTGCCGATGTCGCCCGGCGCTTGCGTGTGAGCAAGGCGACAGTGTCGGTTGCGTTGCGTGGGAAACCCGGAGTCTCGCAAGAAGTCGCGACGAGGATTCGCGCAGCTGCCGTGCGAATGGGATACCACTTGAATCCGCTGCTCGGGATTCACATGGCCCAAGTGCGTAACAACCGCCAGGCGCAATTTCAGGCGACGATCGCGTGGATCAACTCCCACGTTTCGATTGAGGCACCCAGATCCACAGTCAGTTACCAAGAGGGACTGGAGGGAGCGCGCCGCCAGGCAGAGGCGATGGGCTATGCGCTGGACGAGTTTTGGATGCACGCGCCGGACATGACCCCGCAGAGTGCGACACGGATTTTGCGGGCTCGAAACGTCGCCGGATTGATCATTGGCCCGCAGCCGGCGGCGGGCGGCCATCTGGATTTGGGTTGGGAGCATTTTTCGGCGGTGGCGCTCGGGTATTCCCTCGCTAGTCCGGAATTGCACCGTGTGAGCAACGGCCAGCGTGCGTCCATGCAAGAGGCCTTCGAGCAGTTGGAGCGATTTGGCTACAAGCGAATCGGAGCGATCATCAACGAAGAGAACAACGACCGGGTGCGGCGGGCGTGGACATCCGGAGCATGGGACGCTTACCACAGCCACTCAAAGAGCTCGCGAATCGAGCCGTTGCTTTTCCATGAGCGCGACAATCCGCTAACCTCATCAAAGGTCGCCGACTGGGTGCAGAAAAACCGGCCGAACGGAATGATTATTGAGGATTATGTGCCGGTGATTCTAGCCGGATTGGAAATGCTCGGGCTAAAGTCCGGCCGTGATATTGCCTTGGTTTCCCGCAATGTGCACGACGGCGAAAAGCTGTTGGCCGGAATAAACCAGGAAGGCGCGGCGGTGGGCGCGGCGGCAGTGAATTTCCTAGTCGGAATGATCCAGCGCAACGAACGCGGGGTGCCTCGGCATCCGCTGCAGCTCTTGTTACCCGGCACCTGGCAATCAGGACCAAGCGTGATCGAACGCAGTCTCGCGACGACCGATGCACTCAAACCCAAGGCTCAGGCCGCGGGGCTCGTCGGAGAAACGTCGATTAGGTCCAGCGTATCCTGATTGTCGGCGGATTCGGCGCTCTCGTCTTCCAATGGGTATTCTTTCCTGAAATCGGCGAAATCAATCAGCTCGAAGCGACCGTCGAAGTGCTCGACGATCGCAGTCAGAGACTCGACCCAATCGCCGCTGTTGAGATAGTGAATGTCGCCCATCATGTGATCGGCGGCGGTGTGGATGTGGCCGCACATCACGCCGGTGCAGTCACGACTTTTGGCGAGCGCGGTGATGTGTTCCTCGAAATGCGATACGTGGCTGACGGCCCGCTTGACCCGGGCTTTGACGGCTTTGGCGAGCGAGTAGTAGTCTTTGCCGCGCCAGGTGCGCCAGCGATTGTAGAGGCGGTTGAGCCTCATCAGGACCCGGTATCCCCAGTCGCCGAGGTAGGCGAGGAACACGAAATTCTTAGTCACGGTGTCGAACACATCGCCGTGGAGAACGAGGTAACGTTTGCCGTTGGCGGCCTCGTGCACGTGGTCCTCGACGAGATGGAGATTTTCGAAGGCCATGGGCAGGAACTTGCTCAGGACGTCGTCGTGGTTGCCGCGAAGGTAAATGACCTCGGTGTTACGCTTTTCGAGTTTTTTGAGAACGAGGCGAATGAAGCGGGTGTGGGCCTTGGGCCAATAGGAGGACTGCTTAAGCCGCCAGCCATCAATGATATCACCGTTCAGGATAAGTTTTTCGCAACGGGTGTATTTTAGAAAATGGTTAACTTCGCGCGCCTTGCAATCGTGGGTGCCAAGGTGGACGTCCGAGATAATAACGGTCCGGACTTTGAGCGTGGACTTTTCCATTACGTGATGAGTTTAGCGAATGAGAAGGGACTGACGAGGCGGCAGGTGGGCTGTAACCTGATTGTTACGGAGCAGCGGCGGGAATAACAATCCTTAGGCTCGCGGGGCGAACCGATATCTCGACCGCGGCGGGGGCGTGGCGAACTTCGCCATCAGTGTGGATGAAACCGGGCGCGGGGCGCTCGATCACAAAGCGGGCGGCGCGGAGATGAGTAACGCTGGCGGCACCGTGGATTTCGCCGGTGAAAAGGCGGATGGCGAGCGGGATGGCGGTCCAGCCGTTCACCCGGCTGAGCACGGTAAGGTCGAGCAAGCCGTCATCTACCCGGGCGCCCGGGGCGATGTAGCAATCGTTGCCGTATTGGTCTGAGTTGGCGACGGTAACGATGAAGCCGGGGGTGGTGACTGGCGGGGCATTATCGGCGCTGACGGTGTAGTTAGCCGCCGAATACGAAAAAAGCGTGCCGATGGAGGTCCGCACATACGACGGAAAGCCGCGCCGGGTGAGGGCGTTGAAACGGGCGCTAATCTCGGCGTCGAAACCGAGGCCCATGGCGTTGAAGAACGGGTGGCCGTCGGCGACACCGGTGTCGATCGTGCGGGTGTGATTACCGAGGAGGGCGCGGAAAGCACCCTTGCCCGGGCCGGGGATGCCGAGGTGGCGACCGAGGCCGTTTCCCGAACCGCACGGGATCAGGCCCAAGGCGGCGTCGGTGCCGACGAGCGCGGCGGCGACCTCGTTCATGGTGCCATCGCCGCCAATCGCCACCACCAGGCCGCAGCCCTCGTCTAGCGCGCGCCGTGCAAGCTCGGTGGCGTGTAGCGGGTGCTCGGTGGGCACGACGGTGGCATCGAGTTTATGTTCTGCGATGAACTCGCGTGCGCGCCCGAGCAGCCACGGATTGCGGGCATTGTGTCCGGAGCGGGGATTGAAGATGAAGCGGGCGCGAGGAAGTGACATCGGGCGAATGACGAATGCCGAATGACTAATGACGGATGGGCAAGTGCGACGGGTCACGCATGAACCCGGCGGGCGTAGTGCCGGCGGATGCGGCAACCTCGTTGAGATCGCGGGCGAACCCGTCTATCACGCGGCTCCAGGGGATATTCTCGGCGGTGGCGCGGGCGATGAGGCCGAGCGACTGACGCAGGCGGGGCTCGGCGGCGAGCGCGAGGGAGCCGGCGAGAAAGGCGGCCTCGTCGTTCAGGGGGACGGCAATTCCGTTTTCGCGATGCCGGATGTAGCGGGCGGTGGCGGCGTAGTGGTAGGCGCAGACGGCCAGTCCGCTGGCCATGCTCTCGGTCACGACGTTGCCAAAGGTTTCGGTTAAACTCGGGTAGAGAAAAACGTCAGCCGAAGCGTAATGACGGGCCAGTTCCTCGCGGTCGAGGAAGCCGGTGAAAACCGCCCACGGGTAGGCTCGCTCAAGCTTGCGCCGCAAGGGGCCGTCGCTGGTGACGACGAAGCGGGCGCGCGGTTGGGCGGAACGGATGGCTGACCAAGTCCGGAAAAGCAGGTCGAAGTTTTTCTCCGCCGCGATACGGCTCACGTGAATGAAGACCGGATCGTCGGCGCCGGCTCCCCAAGCGGCGCGCAGAGCGGAGTCGCGTTTGGCGGGGGAGAAAAGCTCGGTGTCCACGCCGCGGGAGAGCAATTTCATACCGCGAAAGCCATCGCGGGTGAGCTCGGCGTTGAGCTCGTCGGTGGGCGAGAGCGTGATGCGGGTGCGATTATGAAACCAGCGCAGGTAGGCGAGGGCGGGGCGGGTGAGAAAGTTGAAACCGTAATGCTTCGAGTAGCTGTGGAAGTTGGTGTGGAAACTGGAGGAGAGCGGGATGCCCAGCGCGTCGGCGGCGGAAAGCGCGGCCCAGCCCAAGGGACCCTCGGTGGCGACATGCACGACATCGGGGCGGTTGACGCGCCACGCCCGCAGCAAGGTGCCGCGCATCGGCAGCCCGAGCCGGAGCATGGAATAGCCGGGGATGGGCAGACCCGGGTGGAGCACCTCGTCAAAAGGTCCGCCGACATGCGGCGTGTCGGACTTGTTTTGCCTCGGGCGGTGGACGATCACGCTGAACCCGCGCTTGGCTAGACCGGAGGCGAGGTGACCCAAGGTCATGGCGACGCCGTTGATCTCTGGCGGGAAAGTTTCGGTGACGAGCGCGAGTTTCAACTTGCGATCGGGATTCGTCGGGAGTGGTTAGGCAGGCAAACGAAAAACGGGAGAATGCGGCGCGATCGTCCGTTCCTAACCTGTTTGTAACCTATGTGCCGAAAACTTTACATTCTCACCGGTCCCACTGCGGCGGGAAAAACCGAGCTGGCCCTGCGCTGGGCGGAGCGGCACGGGGCGGAGATCGTGTCGTGTGACGCCTCGCTGTTTTACCGGGGCATGGACATCGGCACCGCGAAACCGACCGCATTGGAGCGGGCGCGGGTGCCGCACCATTGTCTAGACGTGTGTGCGGTGCACGAGCGCATGGACGTGACCCGCTACATCACGCTCGCGCGGGCGGCGTGCGAAGAAATCATCACGCGGGGGCGCCGGGTGTTGATAACGGGCGGAAGCGGCTTTTATTTAAAAGCTTTTTTCGGGCCGGTGGCGGACGACGTCGCGGTGCCGGTCGAGTTGAGGGCTGAGCTATCGGCACGCTTTGAAAAGGGCGGACTGGAAGAACTGGTGGCGGAATTGCGGACGCGAAATCCAGCTGGAATCGGCGCTCTGGATACGGCGAATCCGCGGCGGGTTTTGCGCGGGCTGGAGCGGTGCATCGTCACCGGGAAGACTCTGGCGGAACTCGCGGCGGATTTTGCGGCTCAACCGGGACCCTTCGTGGATTGGGCGGTGGTTTGCACCCGACTTGATCGCGAGCCGGAGGAGTTGCGCGGGCGAATTGCGGCGCGGGTGGCGGCGATGTTGGCTGGCGGACTGGTTGCCGAGGTCGAGCGACTCGGTGAGGCAGGGCTGGCGGAAAACCCGAGCGCAGCGGCGGCGATCGGTTATCGCGAGACGCTGGCGTGGCTGGAAGCCGGGCGGCCGGGCGGCGAGGGTGCGCTCGCGGCGGAGATCGCGCAAAATACGTGGGGGCTGGTGCGCAAGCAGCGAACCTGGTTCCGCACCCAGTTGCCGACGGAAAAAGTGCGGGTGCTGGCGTCCGGGGATGCGAACGTTGAGACGCTCTTCAATGACGGGCCGTCCCGCTAACTTTTCAATTGCGGCGGATGGTTGACCCGTGCGGCCGGGCGCGACTTGAGTGGTGGGATGGATAACTCCCTCCGCGTAAATCTCGGTGAACGCAGCTACTCGCTCCACTTCGGCGGCGGACTCGCGGCCAAAGTGGGCAACGAACTGGCTGCGCTAAAGGCGGGTGGGCGCAAGGCGGCGGTGGTCACCGATGCCAACTTCGCCGAAAATCAGCCGCGTGCCCTGGCGGAGATCGCC
>Ga0209550_10001692_pt1 | contig 21135 bp, 18 predicted proteins | sample LauGreSuBDMM15SN_2_FD_187567 | JGI IMG/M metagenome (GOLD analysis project Ga0209550, IMG submission 187567) | Freshwater lake microbial communities from Lake Michigan, USA - Su13.BD.MM15.SN (SPAdes) (version 5) | ecosystem: Environmental > Aquatic > Freshwater > Lake | place: Lake Michigan... | reverse complement strand
TTAAAACGCGATGATGAATTCTTTGTGGATTTTATGGATTGCGGAACAGAAGCTACCATTCAATTACCTTTGGTTGGTGTGGATGCTTATGGTTTGGGTAAGGATGGAAAAGAGTGCCCAAATTTAAAAAGCGGTAATAGTGGTGGTGATCCAAGATTTGTTTTTGATAACAGTGCAGGAAATCCTGGTACTTACCCTGATTGTGTGAAGAGAACTTTTATTTTATTGAACTATGATTCTTTGGCAGATAGAGAGGATGGAGATCGTTGTAGATTAGATGGATTTGTGGATTGGGCTGGCGTATCGCCAATGACAGGTACAAATGTTACACCAGGAGGTAACACATGGCCAGGTTTCTTTAACTTGGTTAATTTCCCTACTGACCCAGGTGGACCTTGGACTGACCCTAATGGGGCAGTTAACTGGACACATTACAAACCAAATGGAGCTTGGCCTTATACCAATAGTCCAAAGGATAAAAAAGGATACGTTACAGTAGGGTTAATATTGGGTACTGGCTGTTTAAATATTAGTACTTGTGGTACACCAGCTAGTCAGCCAGCGTGTTTTACCGATACCGTTTGGTACCATAACTTTTTCCACTTTATTAGCTTAGATGCAAAATTCACTTATAGAAAAGTGGGTGGCTATTCGGCTTACGGAAACCCTAGTATGTTGCCAAGCCAAGATTATGGATGGGATACTACTCAAAACTTTATTCAAACAAACCCTGCTGGTACACCTCCATTGTTGTTTACACCCAATGGCGCATACCGTGAGCCTTGGAGTAGGTTGTTTGGCAAAGGAGATATTATTGAGTTTGATGCCAATACCAAGCAGCAAGATTTTATTTTGGCCGATGTTTGGGATTGGGCCGATGGTACTTTAACTGTTGACTCATTTTATACCAATGCAGAAGATACTTTTGTGAAATTAGACCCTATTAATTTCCCGAATGACAGTGCGTTTTTTGAAAAGAATACTTACCCAATAAATCGTGTTCGTTACCAGTTTTCTGCAGAAACAGCACCATGGACCATTTTATCGCAAACCATACCGTATCCAGTTGGGGTGAGGGTGTTTAAATCAGTGAGGTATGATACCATTTGGCAATGTTTTGACTTAACACGCCAGTATCCGCCACAGGCTATTAAAAAGGTAAATACTTTAATAGACACTGCATTCTTCTTGCATCCAGTGCGTCACCAGTATTTTATGTCGTCGTACGAAATGCCAGCAGCTCCGGGTTCTACTTTGAAAAAGAACGAAATAACAGAGGTTCAACATAATGTTGTTACAGTTACAGAGTGTACAAATGCTGCTAGTCGCCAAATAGTAATTGGTGTAATGGATACCTTCTACATGAAGGAAGGCAATAACCTGTCGGATGGTGTTTTGTGTATTGGACAAACAGTAAACTTTGTAGATTCAATTAGGTATTGGTATCCTAAATCGGGTGGACAGCATAATCCTTCAAGGCCGCTTTCGCTAGGAGAGGAACCACTTTTGAGATTCTTAGATTTACATGGAGCAGGTATGATCAATTACCCAATTGATTCAATCAAAACCTTCCCTAATGTTACTAAATATTATTCAACTATAGCTAATAGTTGTGCCACAGGTTGGCAGTTTGTGCAACAAGGTACAGCACCTAATATTTACAATTTCTGTGTAAAAGTAGATACCAATTTCTATGAAAGAATCTATTGGGATTTCCAATCGGATGGTATTATTGATGCCACCGGAAAGAATCCATCTTATAAGTTTGACAAACCAGGTAGGTTTAAAATTTCTATGATAACAAGAGATACTGTTGGTTATTTTGATACTTGTTTTATGTTCCAGGATGTAGTGGAGCCAAAAGCAAAATTCTTGAGTAAGGGAATATTTGCTTGTAGTGATCCAACTATATTCTTCGACTCATCTTATGTAATTGATAATTGCTATGCTACTACAGGCTTTCCTTGCGATCAAATTAAAGAGCGCAGGTGGTGGTTTGGAGACAATGGTTACGGTAAAGACAATTACTTCTCTACTTTGTTAAATCCATATTATCCGTATAGGAAAAATGGTTGGTACAATGTAATGATGGTAATAGAAACCAACCAAGGTTGTTTTGATACCACCCGACAAGATGTGTATATATCTGGACCAAGACCAAGGATTAAATTGTTAAGTGATACATTAGGTTGCGTTCCTTATAAGGTAAGGGTGGTGAGTTTTCCAAACGATTCGGGAACACTAAGTGCTACCGCATCAACCTTAATACGTTCTGGTAGATCGGATGGGGTTTATAATGCCATTGTAACCAATAATCCAGATACCATTGACATTATTTACGATACAGAAGGTATTTACTACATAACTGCAGCAGGCTATGATAAGAACCCTCCAGTATTGGCAACTTGCCCACCTATTATTATACCAGATACAGCAAATGGTCGTGAAAATGCGATTAAGATTTATGTGAAAAATCCTTACCGTGTAGAAATGGAAACCGATAAGGACAAAGTATGCGTAGGTGAGGTATTTAAAGTGAAGAACCTTTCTGATATGGACACCATTACCAAGTTTAGAATGTATGCTTTCAATGAAGATTATACCGCAATAGCAGATACAGCATTCAAAACTAATTTTGACCAAGATTCTGCCTTTAAGTATGTTTTCTACCAAACTGGTAAGTATAATTTAGTAATGCATTCAACTAGGTTTATTCCTAATACGCCTAAGTGCGAATCTAGAGATACGGTTCAGGTAACTGCTGTAAAAGCCAAAGCAGACTTAGATGCAACGCTTTTGGAATTGCCTAAATATGCTGTTTTAAACAAGAGTGATAGCGCCAATTCAAGTAGTTACTATTGGGCAATATACAGGCCAGATGGTAGTGAGTTTTTGCCTAAATTGTTTGTGCCAAGTAACAATGATCCATATTTCCACTTAGGTGTAGTTGATTTTAAAAACGACACAGGTGATTTCTGGATTTGCGTGTGGGCTTTAACAGAAGGATTGGATAATTGTTATGATTCGGTATGTAAGAAAGTAAACAATACCTTTCAAACTGAAATTGATATTCCTAATGTTTTCACGCCAAATGGCGACGGCTACAATGATGTTTTCAACATTAAAATTAAGGGTAATGAAGTTTATGATTTGAAAATTTGGAATCGTTGGGGTGGTAAAGTTTTCGAAAGCACAGATTCGAAAGTAATGTGGAATGGAAAAACCAACAATACTGGAGAAGATAACCCAGAAGGTACTTACTATTTTGTTTTCAAATACCAATTGAGAGGCAAAGAGGAGGTCACCGTAAGGGGAACCATAACACTATTGCGAGATTAATTATACAAAAGAGCCTTCCCAAGAAATTGGGGAGGCTTTTTTTTTGTGGTTACTTCAAGCTAAATAGTATAATTATTGATGGGATTGTTTTATCAAAGCAATTGGCATTATATTTGATTTGTTATGATTTTGCATGATAAACCTAGCAAATAATTTTAATACAACATTAATTAGGTAAACTATGAAAGCATTTAAGGTTAATTTAGGGGCATTTTTGATGGCAAGTATATTGTTGTTTTCTTGCAGTAGTAAGAAATATACCAGAGACACCATTCCAGAATTGAGGTTGGAATTTGGTTATATGAATCAAAAAACGGGTGGTACCAATACTTACATTTTGGCCGAGAATGGCCAATTATTTCAAAAAAGCACCATTACCAATAGGTATACAGAGTACAATAAAGTAAAAGAAAAGGATGCAGAATTTATTTATGCTACGGTTGATCAAATGAAGCAAAGTAACAATACCATTTATACCATTGGCGAAGAAACGCACTTTGTAAGGCTAAGAAAAGGGGTTGAATTGCAAGAGTGGAAGTGGGATACCCGTGATCCTAATTTGCCTGAAGATATCAAAAAATTAGATGAATTGTTGGTGAGAATTTTTGAAAAGAAAATTGATTAAGCAAACCTGCGTTTAATTAATCTCTCTAAGTCGTGCACCAATTCATGGTTATTGTCCCAATTGTAATGGTGCTTTAATTCGTTGTAAATTCGGTAGGCATCATTTTTATCAGTTGCATTGTTCATGCGGTCGATTGCTTTGGCGTATTCAACTACATTTTCTTTAAAGAGTTCGTTCACAAAAGAAATCTTCTTGTTGAGGTTAATGGCAGATTTAATGCTATCTATAGGTGCTTCAATGGTATTCTCGGCCATTGGTATAATCACTGGTGGATTTACTTGGGCAATTTTTTCGTTATAGGTTAATTCTTTTTCCTTAAAAGTGGCATTGAGTGGTACTGTTTTTTGCTCATCTCTATCTGGCATTACGGTATATTGAATTCTTTTGTTTTCAATAGCCTTTTCAATGTTTACAGGAGGAAGGTCTTTGTTTTCGAATGATGCAATTTCCATTTCCTCTATTTCTATTTCTTCAGCAACAAATGAAACTTCAGCAGCTGGAATTTCTACTGTTTCTTGAATTTCCACCTTACTTATGATTTCATCCAACGACTCCATTTTTTTATCGGCCAAGAAAATTACCTCTTGAAAATTTTGGGTTGTTACAATAGGTTCTTCTATTTTTTGGGTGAAAGTTTCTTTTGGCTCTTCTATTGGCAACATTGGTTCAGGCTCAATTTTTTTCTCTTCCATTTTGGTTTGAACCAAACTTGGAACCTCAATTTCTTGGGTAATTTGCTGAAAACTTTTTTGGATGTTTTTCTCTTCAACCAGCTCTGAATCTGTTTTTAGCTTTAAAATAAGTTCGTATAAATCAAGACATTGCTTTTTCAATACATCCTTGTCTATGCTATTAAATGGGAGCTTGCCATTGAGTAATTCTAAAATATTTTGATTGAGGTGGTCTGTTTTCGACCTGATTTTGCTTACCAACTGAAGAGAATTCATAACTTGCGTCTTTATTTCTACAAATTTTAACATAATTGAAATATAATAATCAACAATTTAAGATATTAGCAGGCCATTTAGCATAGTAGAGCAAACACATGATTGAACAAATGTTTATAGAACCAAGGCATCATTTAAACCAACGAAAAGGATGGGTTGAAGTTATTTGTGGTTCTATGTTTTCTGGCAAAACGGAGGAGCTTATAAGGAGGATAAATAGGGCAAGAATAGCCAACCAAAAAGTTGAAATTTTTAAACCTACCCTTGATGTTCGGTACGATGAAACCAATGTTGTATCGCACAATGACAATGCCATTTTATCAACCCCGGTTAGCAACTCATTGAATATTTTGTTGATGAGCAATGATGCTACTGTGGTTGGCATTGATGAGGCTCAATTTTTTGATAGCGAGTTGCTTTATGTATGTGAAAAACTAGCTGAGCAAGGCATTAGGGTTATAGTTGCGGGACTTGATATGGATTATTTAGGTAAGCCTTTTGGGGTAATGCCTCAATTAATGGCCATTGCAGAATATGTTACCAAGGTACATGCCATTTGCATGGTTTGTGGAGATTTGGCTACTCATTCTTTTCGAAAGAGCAGTCACGAATCACTTATCATGCTAGGCGAAAAGGATACCTATGAGGCAAGATGTAGGCATTGTTTCAACAAAGGTATGAAGGAGCAATAAAGAATAATCAATCTGCCATTTAATAGGCAATCTATGCGATAAAAATTTGATTGCAGGTTTTGATAGTAAAAACAACTATATAAAGCCATTCCATTTCCTTGTTAGCCACTCAAAGCTTATTAGAAGTATGATTAAGAAGAAAATCCATTTTTGATGCAACAAGTTCTTTAGCTCATCTTGTTTGTAAACAACCGTTTTCATATTGCTGTTTTCTAGCAATTCGGAAGCTAATTTTTGCCAATCATTTTTGGTATAAGCCTTTCCATTTGTTTCAGAGGAAATTGCTGCCAATAACTGATAATCTGCCTTAGTTTGCATGGCTTCTATTTGTAGGGACCTGATATGGATTTGACCTTTGGGTACATTTAGGTTTGTGGAGCCATTTACTTGTGCCTCATAGGAGTATTTTCCAGGAGCCATATTTCCAATATCTAAGTTATAGGCTTGTTCTGTTTTGCTAAATTGATAGTTAAATGTTTTTTGTGCCTCGTTTTTTAAGGTTAGGCTAATTTCTTTGTTGTTTATTCTTTCATTGAGCTCATTAAAGAGTTCTGCTTCAAAAACCACCGATTCATTTTCGTCGTAGAATTTTTTGGTAGGGCTGACCCTAAATTTGCTTCGGTCGTTTTTACCTGCTGTCCATTGAATAATTTTAGAAATAAAAGTTTGGGTATTGAATTGGTTTTGGTTCAAAACGAAATCTTGCAAACGCCAGCGCCAAAAGCCTTCTCCGCATAGGAATGATTGGTTGAATCCTTTTGAATTGGTAAAAAATAAAAGCGGAGTATTTGTTTTTACTGAACCTATTTGTTGAAACAAAAGTACAGGTGCCTCCGCAGGAATTTGGTAATTGCCATAAGGCGCAATCAAAGGAGCAAATTTTTGGATACTCGTTTTTAGATTTTCGTCTATTTGAAAATAAGGAAAATTATCGTTCACCCATGCTTGCGATTCGTTGCTATTTTGCGCTGGTCCGGTTATTTTTAAAGTACCGGCATTGGCTAAAAAGGCTAGGCCAGTTTGCCTACCTATGATATGAAAAATAGGGATATTATTTTGTTGCAAGCGTTGCAATAATTTAGCGCCTTCTCCTCTTACACCTGGCACTTGGTGCAAGATAAACATACTTGCCTCATTTATCCCTTCATCTTTGTAATCAGACAATGAATAGCTAGAAAGCTCGTAGTTTGGATTGTCTTCTAGGCTCTTTACAATGGCGCCAATATCTGGGTGAGCATTTAAATAAAGTAATACAATCTTTTGTTTGGTTCGAACCACATTTACTTGAATTTGCACTTTATTATTCAACAGATTCGACTCTTTGTTTAAGGGTGCAATGCTTATTTGGTAGGTATGCAAGCCTTCTTTGGCGTTGCTCAAACTTATTTTTTGTGTACTGTAAAAGTTGTTGCCACGCGCGATTATATTTGAGCTAAACAATAATTCGTTGCCCTCACTTAAACTGATGTTGATGTTTTCGCCATTACAAAAAAATGCTTTTACATCTGCCATTACTTCAAAGTCGTTGCCAGCATAAACCGTATTGCTATGCTTTACCTTCGCAATGAGCGCATCTTTTTTTTGCGTGGTATCGCCAATGGCAATGGTGTATATAGGCGCTGAACCTTTTTGCAAGGCATAAGTAGGATTACTTCCTTGGTTATAAATACCATCACTGATGAGTATAGTTGCAGTATGGTTTAAGTTATACTGGTCGTTTTCTATCTGAACCAATGCATCAGATATATTGCTTAATTTTTCTTTGAAGCTATAGGTATTTTCTTTCTTTGTTTTTTCACCTAGAGTATAAGTAACAACATCAAATCTATTTGAGACAGCCTCTTTAAATGATGCTAAATCATTGCCAAATAAATTGTTTAAGTAGCTAGAATCTTTGCTTTGCTTCATAGATTCACTGTTATCAATGGCCAGCACTAAAATAGGTTTTTCTTTTCTTTCTGTTACCCATTTTATCATTGGTTCAAGCAGTAAAAAACAGAGGATGAAAACAACTAAGAAACGAATACCCATGATGGTATATTCCATCCATTTCTTACTAAACTTAAGCGGATTATTTCTGTATAGCGCATAGCTTACCACAAGGGCCAATGCAGAACTGGCCAGTAACCATAAAACCGGATAAGCTGAATTAAAAAACATGAATTGAATACTTACATCACCATACCACCACAAACGTTGATGGTTTGGCCGCTAATATATGCAGAAGCATCGGAAGCTAAGAACAATACGCAATTGGCAACATCTTCTGCTTTTCCGCCACGTTTCAAAGGAATTCCTTTCACCCATTCTGCGCGAATGTCATCGCTTAATGTTTCGGTCATTTCTGTTTCTATAAAGCCAGGTGCTATGGCATTGCACCTAATGTTTCTTGAACCCAATTCTTTGGCTACAGATTTAGTTAAGCCTATCATACCTGCTTTGGAAGCGGCATAGTTAGCCTGACCAGCATTGCCTGTGATACCAACAACGGATGTGATATTGATAATAGAGCCTGCTTTGGCTTTCATCATTGGTTTCATGGCCGCTTTTGTCATGGCAAACGCCGATTTTAGGTTGGTATCTAGCACATCGTCCCATTGTTGTTCGCTCATGCGCATGAGTAAATTATCTTTTGTAATGCCGGCATTATTTACCAATACATCGAGGCTACCAAATTCTTTCATGATCTCTTCTACTAACTTTTCGGCTTCAGAAAAATCTGCGGCATTGCTTTGGTATCCTTTGGCTTTGATGCCAGTGGCTATTAATTCTGCTTCAAATGCTTGGGCTTTTTCAACAGAACTAACAAAAGTAAATGCAATATTGGCGCCAGCTGCTGCTAAAGTTTGGGCAATACCTTTGCCAATTCCGCGCGAAGCGCCAGTGACCAAAACTGTTTTTCCAGATAGATTCATACGTATAAATTTAATGTTTTGCGAATATAAGAAAATAATAGATTTTGAAGTGAGCCAGTTCAAATACAATTTTGAATTTACAATGACCCAATCATTTGCTGGCCATTATTTTGACATTTGCACTTAATCTGCAAATTGGTGTTCGTACAATTTTTGGTAATAGCCGTTATTTTGAAGTAGGTTGTTGTGGGTGCCACGCTCTACAATTTCGCCTTTTTCTAATACCAATATTTCATCAGCATTGGCTATGGTACTTAGTCTGTGGGCAATTACAATGCTGCTCCGGCCTTCGCGCATTTTAATGATTGCTTCTTGAATAATTTCCTCCGTTTCGTGGTCAATAGAGGAGGTGGCTTCATCTAAAACAAGTATAGCTGGGTCTACTACCATTGCCCTCACAAATGAAATCAATTGTCTTTGCCCAACCGATAAATTTGCGCCCCTTTCTGTTACTTTTTGGTGATAACCGTTTGGCATATTGCTGATGAAATGATGCGCACCCAATAACTTTGCTGTAGCAATTATTTTTTCTTCAGATATGCTTTTATCAAAAAGCTGAATGTTTTCTATAATGGTTCCTGTAAAGAGAAAAACATCTTGCATGACCACACTTATTTTTTTTCGTAAACTAGCTAATGTATAGTCATTAATTGAATGTCCATCCATTAAAATAGCGCCCGATTCAATTTCATAAAACCTGCTCAATAGGTTAATAATACTAGATTTGCCTGCTCCTGTTGCGCCAACCAAGGCAATGGTTTTTCCTTTTTCTACTTGGAAGTTGATATTTTTTAATACCGCTTGCCCAGGTATGTATGAAAAATAAACATCCTTAAATTGAATGTTTCCATTGGTATGGGTTAATGCTATTGTTCCTTCAATTTCTTTGTCTCTTTCGTCTTCCATCAGCAAAAAAATTCTTTCAGAGGCTATCATCCCCATTTGTAAATTATTAAATCTGTCGGCAAGTGTTCTGATGGGTCTAAAGAATAAGTTGATGTATAGAATAAAGGCTATTAAAGTGCCAATAGTAATATCTTGGGTTAACACGCCTTTGGCGCCATACCATACTAATAAACCTATGGATATGGCAGATAATACCTCAACCACTGGGAAGAAAACCGAGTAATAAAACACGCTTTTAATATTCGCATCTCGGTGACGTTTGTTTATTTCTTTAAACGACTCATATTCCCTTTCCTCTCGGTTAAAGAGCTGCACTATTTGCATGCCACTTAAATGCTCTTGAACAAAGGTATTTAGCTTAGCTACTTCGTTTCTCACTTCCTCAAAGCTTTCTTTGATTTTCTCTTTAAATAGGTAGCCACTATAAAATAAAAATGGTAGAACCGACAAGCATACAAGTGATAATTTAACATTGGTTCCAAACATTAAAACAAGCAAGAATACTATTTGAAGAATATCTCCTGCAATGTTAATCATGCCTTCGCTAAACACCTCGCTGATGGTTTCAATATCGTTCACACTCCTTGTTACCAAGGTGCCTACAGGGGTTTGGTCGAAAAACTTTAGCTTCAATGAAAGTAGGTGCTTGTACACTTTATTTCTTAGGTCGTAAATAATTTGTTGCCCCAAGAAATTTGCTAAAATAGTGCTCCACCATTGCATAGCAGATTGAATGATGAGCAAGAGAAAAATTAATAATGAAAAGTTTAGTAATCCTTGTGGATCTTTTTCTGCCACATAAGTATCTAGCGTATGCTGAATTAAATAGGGGCGGATTGGTCCTAATATGGCAATTGAAAGTGTTAAAAAAACTGCGGTATAAAATTTTCGTTGATAAGGCAGAGCCAAGGAGAAAATTTTAACAAGAAGTTTCCAATCAAGAATTTTCGAAGTATTTTCTTTCGGCTTCATGTGTAAATTTACTCTTTAAAACTTGGCCATTAATTTAATATTTACCCTTCTGTTTGTTAGGTAATTTGGCACAGCATACCTGTTGGCGCTCACATCTTCAATCCATATATAACTGATGGTATTGTTTACGCCTAATAAGTTAAATACTTCCAAGCCAAGCCAAGCCGACTTAATATTTCGTTTCCACCAATTGTCTCTTTCCTTTGTGTTTTCTGCTACCAAAACCCGGTTAAAGCCTAAATCTACTCTTCGGTAACTTGGCATTCTGTAAACATCATTGTACCTGTTTCGATCTGGCACGCCAAAAGGCATTCCACTTCCATAAACTAGGTTTAGGTTCATCCTAAATTTTGGGTTGCTCCTTAAATAATCTTGAAAGAAAATAGCAAAGGTAAACCTTTGGTCGGTTGGTCTGGGAATATAGCTAGGAGTTATTGGCTTGCCTTGCCCATCTAGGGCATCGGTAATTTTTTCTTGTGTTTTCATGAAACTCAAACTGGCCCAACTTTCTGCCCCTTTTACAAACTCACCATTTACCCTAAAATCAAGTCCAGTTGCATAACCACTACTATTGTTATTGGCAAAATAACGTATCCGTACATTGTCAATTTCATAAGGAATAAGGTTATCTAATTTTTTGTAATAAGCTTCGGTTACAAACTTAAATGGCCTGTTCCAAGCTATAAAATTTAAATCGCCTCCAAGCACATAATGTATGGCTCTTTGGGCTTTGATGTTTGGATTTAATACGCCATTAAAATCTCTTAGCTCGCGGTAGAATGGTGGCTGATAATACCAGCCATAAGCGGCTCTTACCATCCAATCTTTTCTAATTTTACTATCAATTGTTTTGTCTTTTACCAATCGGTTGTGCTTGCGGTTTGGTTCAAACCCAAATTGCACCCTTGGACTAACAACAGTTTCTTTGTTATAACTCCAATAATTAGCCCTTAGGCCGTAAGTAAGTACCGCGTTGCTGGTTTTATTGATGGTTTGTGAATTTTGAACGTAACCATTAATCCTAAATGATTGGAGGTTTAGCCTTGTATCTAAGTAATTGCTTAATACAAAATTACCATTGGTATCGAGTGTAGGTCTTGAAAATCCAGATGAATCATCATAGTACCATTCATGCAATTTGTCTTGTATTTTTTCTGATTGCACAAAAGCGCCCCATTGAATATTGTTTTTACCTAAACTGTGATAACCTCTATGACCAATATTGCTTACATTGGCTATAATGGAATTTCTTGCATTATTAATAAAGTAACCAACTCCTCTTAAGTTTTTGGCTTGCGCAAAATTGTCTGAACCTAAATCTGTTTCAATATCACTCAACCTGTAAGCACCTTCAACAGTAAAAATTTCATTTTCATTGGAGTAAAAAGTAGAGGCAATTAATTTTAATTGGGTTAGGGGCGAAGGCTTGTAGTTTAAGGTAACAGCGCCAGTAGCAGTTTGGTATTCCATTAAATCTGCTCCATCAAAATAGATATTTAAACGGAAGGCTCTGTTAACAGTTCCGAAAGTAGTTTCTCTATTTTGAGGAATAAAGAAATATTTATTTTGTGCATAGCTGCCCAAGAAACTTAAAGTGAGGTTTTCTTTTACATGATAATTGAGCAAAGTTTGCACATCGTAAAATGTAGGTTGGTAATCGCCTTGTACATCTAGGGTTCCTAAAACATATTTGTTACTCCAATACCTGGCACCAATTAAATAAGTAAACCTTAAGTTGTCACTTGCTCCTTCCACATGCGATTGCACACCCATTAAACTTGCATTTCCAGATGCAGCAAATTTCTTTGGATCCTTGTATTTGATGTCGAGCACGCTGCTCATTTTATCTCCGTATCTCGCTTCAAATCCACCAGCAGAAAATTTTACGTTTTGAACCAATTCTGTATGAATAAAACTAAGACCTTCTTGCTGCCCGCTTCTGGGTAAAAACGGACGGTATATTTCGATGTCGTTTACATAGATTAAATTTTCGTCGTAATTACCACCGCGAACATTGTATTGGGAACTCAGTTCTGTATTTGAACTAACACCTGGCAAAGTTTTTAATATTGCCTCAAAACTCCCGCTTACATTAGGTATACCCTCGGTCTTTTTTGGGTCAATGGTGAACATCGAAACTTTCTCTCGCTCACGTTCTTCGGAGATAACAAAGGTTCGGAGAGAAACTCCGTACGACATCTGTACATCTAATCTCTTCTTTTCGCCAACTTCAAGGGCTGCAACACTCATTTTATAAGGTTGTCTTCCTACATAGGTAAAAAGTAATTCTAAAGGAATGCCGGTAGGAACTTGGAGCTGAAATGCTCCTTTATCGTTACTTCCTCCAAAAATATTTTGGTTCAGAACGGTAACATTTACATCCGCAATATTTCTGCCTATTGAATCTGAGATAACACCATACAAGGTTGCATTCTTTTGAGCCAATGTTCGTAGGGGGAACAAGCACAATAGAATGAGCAGTTTTGAAAGAAAATTACGGCAAATCAAATTCAACTTATCCCTAACGATTAAGATGGATTGCTAGTATCTGAACCCAATTTTTTTAAGCTATCAATGGTGTTTACTGGATCTTTAGAGGCAAAAACATAATTCCCTGCCACCAATACATCTGCGCCAGAAGCTAACAATTTTGGTCCGGTATGTTCATTTACACCCCCATCAATTTCTATTAAGCAGTTTGAGGCAGATGCTAGAATGAGTGCTTTTAAATCGGCGCATTTGGTATAGGTTTGTTCTATGAATTTTTGTCCACCAAAGCCAGGATTTACGCTCATCATGCAAACCAAATCAATGTCTTTGATAATGTCTTTGAGCAAATGAATAGGAGTGTGTGGGTTAATAGCCACGCCTGCTTTCATGCCTTCTTCTTTGATGGCGCCAATGGTGCGGTGCAAATGGGTGCAAGCTTCGTAATGAACCGATAATATTTCTGCACCAACTTCCTTAAAATCTTTGATATAGCGTTCTGGTTGCACAATCATTAAATGCACATCTAATGGCTTTTTGGCCAATTTTTGGATTGATTTAATAATGGGAAAACCGAAAGAAATATTTGGCACAAATACACCATCCATTACATCTATATGAAACCAATCAGCCTCGCTGTTATTGATCATTTCTACGTCTCTGCCCAAATTTGCAAAATCTGCGGATAATACCGAAGGGGCTATAATTGGAAAATTCATGGCGCGAAGATAGCTAAAATTCTGATTCAGATGCATCGGAAGAATTCTGAATTATCTTTAACTTATTTGGAAACGTACTTTGGGTAGTTCCTAAACCAGCTCTTGATTTTCATGCTGATAACGCCGCCCACTGCTTCTTGGATGATGCCTTTGGTGATTTTGGATTCGCCTCTGGTGCGGTCGGTAAAAATGATAGGAACTTCCTCAATTTTAAATCCGTGTTTCCAGGCGGTAAATTTCATTTCAATTTGAAAGGCATAGCCCCTAAATTTAATGTTATCTAGCTCTATAAACGACAGTACCGAACGGTGGTAACCAACAAATCCTGCGGTGGTATCTCTAATATTCATCCCTGTAATATAGCGAACATAGGCTGAGGCAAAGTAGCTCATCATCACGCGGCTCATGGGCCAATTTACAACATTTACGCCTGTTTTATATCGTGAGCCTATGGCTACTTCTGCTCCTTCACACAAGGCCTCATATAATTTTGGCAAATCATTTGGGTTATGCGAAAAATCGGCATCCATTTCAAAAATATAGTCGTAACCTAGGTTCAAACACCATTTAAAACCATCTATATAGGCTGTTCCTAATCCGTTTTTTTCTTCTCTCTCTAATAAATGCAGGTTGAGTTTGAATTCATGTTTTTGTAGTTTTTTTACAATCAATCCCGTTCCATCTGGAGAATTATCATCTACAATTAATACATCAAAAGTTTGGTCCAAATTAAAAACTGCACGAATAATCTCTTCGATATTTTCGCGTTCGTTATAAGTTGGTATGATGACTATTTTTTTGTTCAAGGTCTTCAAACTTAACTTTTCACAAGCAAAAATTCAAAATTATGTAGAATAAATGCTTAATTAGCGGCTATGAACAACAGCAATAAATGTGTTTTTCTCGACAGAGATGGGGTCATTAACAAGGAAATAGGTGATTATGTGAAGCGGTTTGAAGATTTTGAAATTTTACCTCATGTGAGGCATGGATTGAAAATTTTGACAGAAGCTGGATTCAAATTAATCATTATTACCAACCAAGGTGGTATTGCAAAAGGAATGTACCAAAGGGAAGAAATGCATAAAATGCATACCTATTTATCGGAAGAATTAAGTGTAGAGGGAATAAAATTTGATGATATTTATTTTTGTCCGCACCATCCCGAAAAAGGCAATTGCTTGTGCAGAAAACCAGAATCATTGATGGTAGAAAAAGCCATTAGTAAGCATGGGATCAACCCGGAATTAAGTTACTTTATTGGCGATAAGGAAAGAGATATTGTGTGTGGCCAAGGTGCAGGTGTTACAGGTATTTTAATTGAACCCAATGAAAATTGGATACCAATAGTTGAAAAAATTATTTTGAACCAAGAACTACCTGCATGAAAAACAAACTCAACTTATTAGACAGTACCATGCTGGTAATGGGCAGCATGATTGGTTCAGGCATATTTATTGTTTCTGCCGGTATGCTAAGAGATTTAGGTAGCATAGAAAACTTGTTGCTGGCTTGGATAGTAACTGGCGTGCTTACCTTACTGGCAGCATTAAGTTATGCAGAATTAGGGGCGGCAATGCCTAAGGCTGGTGGGCAATATATTTATTTAAAAGAAGCTTATGGAAAATTGTTTGGCTTTTTATATGGCTGGACTTTATTCACAGTGATACAAACTGGAACCATAGCGGCGGTGGCTGTGGCCTTTGCTAAATTTACTGGGGTGCTTTTTCCAATTATATCTGAGAAGAATATTTTGCTTCAATTGGGCAGTTTTAAAATTACCTCAGTTCAAGTTTTAGGTATTGTTATTATTTGGTTGCTTACCATTAGTAATTTTAGGGAGGTTAAGAAAGGTGCCTTTATTCAAAATGTATTTACCATTAGCAAAATTGTGGCAATATTATTTGTAATTATTGCTGGAATATTTTTTATTAGCAACAGCCAAACTGTTCAATGGAGTTGGGATTGGAATAAACTTTCATTGAAAGGAATTGGGATTGGTTTGTTTTCGGCAGCACTTGTAGGATCCATATTTTCAAGTGATGCTTGGAACAACATTACTTTTACGGCAGGCGAAATTGACAAGCCAGAAAAGAACTTGCCTAGAGCCTTAATTTTAGGAACAGGTGGTGTTACTTTGTTATACCTTTTTTGTAATGTTATTTATGTAAAAGCATTGTCGGCCGACCAAATTCAACATGCCGAGTTTGATAGGGTAGGCACACTTTTAATGAATACGGTTTTTGGTGAAACAGGCGCTTGGTTCATGGCAATTCTTATTATGATTTCTACTTTTGGCTGTATCAATGGTTTAACATTGAGTGGCTCAAGAGTTTATTATGCCATGGCTAAAGATGGCTATTTCTTGAGGTCGGCAGCCACTTTAAACAAAAACGAATCGCCACAAAAAGCACTCATTATGCAGGCGGTTTGGACAAGCATTTTAACGCTAAGTGGTTCGTATGGAGATTTATTAGATTATGTGGTTTTTGCAGTATTGCTATTCTATATCCTTACCGTTGCAGGTGTATTTGTGCTTAGGTTCAAACAGCCAAATTTAGCAAGACCTTATAAGGTTTTGGCATATCCCATTGTGCCGGCTTTGTATATTATTATGGCAAGTATTGTTTGTGTGAGTTTGTTAATTTATAAGCCAGATTATAGTTATCCTGGATTGGCCATTGTGTTGTTGGGCGTGCCTGTTTATTATTTTATGCAATCAAAATCTGCATGAGGAAATTACTTTTTTTTTGCGTTTTTATCGGTCTGAACCAAAGCATGGTTATGGGGCAGGATAAACCGCAAAAGGAAGTGAGCTATAGCTTATCTGGACAAATGTTGCATGCTTGGTTCTATGCACACAGCGAGGCCATATCCCAATACAAAGGCGTAATTGGTTCAGGCTTACAAATAGATTTAAACCGCTATAGAAAAGATGAGCTTGCCTATCAATACGCACACCGCCATTACAATTCTGGTTTTGGATTTCAGTATGTCAAATTCTCTAATGAAGATTTGGGTGAAGCTGCTAACTTATATTATTTCTTGGAGCCTTTTTTAATAGAAGGTAAAAAAGCTTCGCTTCGGTTAAGGGCGGCAGGTGGACTAAATTATGGGAGCAATCCATATAACAAAAAAACCAATCCCAAAAATGATGCCTATAGTTCTACTATAAATGGCTATTTGGGCCTTGGAATGAGCCTTAATTTTGCATTGGGTAATAAGCTGCAAATGATGCTAAATGCCACCTATTCTCATTTTTCGAATGGCAATACCAAGAACCCCAATACAGGGGTAAACTATCCCAATATTGGCGTTGGTTTGGAGTATAAACTTGCAACAAAGAATGTGCCTCTTGGCAAGATACTTTTTTACAAAGAACATTGGCGATTCGATGTTGGATTTTTATTGTCTAATAAGTCGTTGCCAACCCAAAGAGATAGACGCTTTTGGGCTTATGGTTTAAACATGCAAGTCTCCTACCAAGTGCATCCAATTCATGCATTTACAGTAGGAGTAGAAGGCATAATAGACAAAAGTATGAGAACGGCACTTGATAGCTCTTTTTATACTTATAACTTAGGTTTAGACCATCGCTTGGCAGGTATTATGCTAGGACACGAATTCTTGTTCAACCGCATGATTTTTAGTCAGCAATTGGGTTATTATGTTTACAAAGAAATTCCAGACAATGTGCTTCGAAATTTGTATCACAGATGGGGAATCAATTATAAATTAAATAGGAGAGTTATGTTAGGTATTAACCTGAACGCAAATTTGCAAAAGGCCTTTATCTTGGATGGCAGATTGATTTTTTCTTTGTATAATTAGTTCAAGTTTTGCAGTAAAAAAGATAGATGGAAGATAAAAGCAAAATAGTTTCAACTTGGGTTGATTTGTATACGAGCAAGTTGTTGCAATGGGCAATTTATAAGCTTAAAGACAGAGATTTGGCCCAAGATTTGGTTCAAGATACTTTTGCAGTTGCTTTTGAAACATTTGATCAATTTAAACACAATAGCAAACCTTTAACTTGGTTGGTTGGTATCTTAAATAACAAAATAAATACCCAGTATAGAACTTCCGCTAAATTTACCATGAGTGAATTGCAAGCAGAGAAATTGACCAACGACATGTTTGTTGAAGATGGGCATTGGAGCCAACAAGAAAAATTTGGGGTTTGGCAAGAAGAAAAACATTTGTTGGACAACCCTGCTTTTATAAAAATTTTCGAAGCATGTACCTCTAAGTTGCCAGATAATTGGCGCGAGGCGCTCTTTCAGAAATATATCTTCGAAAAAGATTCAAACGAAATTTGTCGGGAATTGAACTTAAGTGATGCTAATTATTGGCAGTTGATACACCGCTCTAAATTATTGATGAGAAAGTGTATTGAAAAATTTTGGGGAAATTAAGCTATGGGATTAATGATAAATTGTAAGGAAGCAACCTTTTTAGTTGACAAAGAATTTGAAACCAAAATTGGTTTAATTGCTCAATTAAAATTGAGGTATCATTTGTATATATGCAAGGTTTGTTCAACCTATAAAATTAAAAGTAATATTATAAATCACTTGTTTAAAGAAGGTTTGAACCAAAAGCCTGATGCAGTTTTTGTAGAGGAGTTAAAAGAGAAAATTAAATTAAAAATGATGTAATTATTTAGCTAGTTATCAGCTAATTAAATTTTATTAAGCATAAATATTATTTTTTCTTGTAAGGAATATCAGTTTTCTACCACTCATTTATGACGATACAAAAATGATGAAAACTATTTTTCTCTTATTGGCTTTAACTTTAACATTTGTGGTTTCTGGCCAATCAACTATTCCTCAAAGAAAAGCGCAATTTAATATTGACAAATACGGATTGGCCATTCAAGGATACGACCCAATTAGTTATTTTGAAGGAAAAGCTCAAAAAGGCAATTCTACTATTTTTTACTTTTACAAAGGAATCAGGTATGAATTTGTTTCTCAAAGTCATTTAGAGCAATTTAAAGCAAATTCAGATAAGTATGAACCAAATTATGGCGGTTGGTGTGCCTATGCTATGGGCGCAAATGGCGAGAAGGTAGAAATTGATCCCAGCAAATTTAAGATAGTAGATGGTAAGTTGAATTTGTTTTATTACAGCTTTATCAATAATACTTTGAATAAGTGGAATAACGATGAAAAGCATTTGAAACTTGAAGCCGATAAAAATTGGAACAAAATAATTAATAAAAAATGAGAAGAATAAATTTGATTCATACGCTACTAATTTGTTTGGTAGCTGGTTTTGCAAACGCACAAGTAACGCAAAATGTAATTGTTGAGCATTTTACCAATACAAATTGTAGTGTTTGTGGTAGCAGAAATCCTGGTTTTTATACCAATTTGAACCAAAACCCCAGCATCAGGCATATTGCCTACCACCCAAGCTCTCCCTATGCTTCGTGCTTTTTTAGTAAGCAAAATAAGATTGAAAACGATGATCGCACAAAGTATTATGGCGTTTTTGGTGGTACCCCTAGATTGGTTATTCAAGGTGCTGCAATTTCTGCCTCAACCGATTATGCATCGAGCAGTATTTTTGATGCATTTTTAGCTAAAACAACCCCAGTACAAATTAAAACACGCATCGCATTAAAGGGTAGCGATTCCATTTCGGTTACAGTTGTTATTATAAATAGTGAAGCCCATACACTCGGCAATTTAAGGTTGTTTGCAGCGGTTGTAGAAAAGGAAATTAACTTTGCCGCACCAAATGGAGAAGCCAAGCACCATGATGTTTTTAGGAAAAGCTTCTTCGAAACTATTGGCAAGCCTATAACCTTATCAGCAAACAAAAACGATTCGGTAGTTTATCAATCCACTGTTTACAAAAATGCTGCTTGGGATAATACCAAATTATATGCGATAGCCATAATAAATAGAGAGTCCGACAAGTCTTTGGTTCAAACAGAGCAATCTCCTATTTTAAGTACAGCATCTGGTTTAAATAGTTTAACAAGCCAATCATTTGAGGTCTATCCTAATCCTACGAGCAATCAATTAACAATTAATTTGCTTAATTATTTTGTAGGTAATTTGAGAATAGTAGACTTAACAGGCAAAGTTGTAAAAGAGCATACGGATTTTGCTGGAGGTGATATTGATGTAAGTAATTTAGTAAAGGGTATTTATTTGGTTCAATTAGGAAACAATGAACAGTGGTTGAGTAAAAAATTCATCAAACAATAATAGAATGAAATTTAACTTTGAAACTTTAGTAAGATTAATGGTGGCAGGAATTTTGTTACAAACACTTTTCTTCAAATTTACTGCGGCAGAAGAATCGGTTTACATTTTTACAACTCTTGGAATAGAGCCTGTAGGTCGCATTGGATCTGGAGTTGCAGAGTTAATTGCTGCAGTGCTTGTTTTGTTACCTAGCACCATTGGCATTGGAGCTGCCTTGGCCTTAGGTGTAATTGCAGGTGCTTTGATGTCGCATCTAACTATATTAGGAATTGAGATAAAAGGAGATGGTGGAACCTTGTTTTATTTGGCATTGGTAGTTTTTATTGGTAGTGCTTGGTTGGCATGGAAACATAGAAAAGAAATTCCTGTCGTAAAATTTTTTCTTTAGTTACCCATTTTCTAATAATGAATAAATTGCCTTAGATGAAACTAAAAACATTTGTACTTTTTGTGTTCTCTTTTGGCTTTACCCATGTTGTATTTGGACAATATTTAAAAGAAAACAATTACTATGATTTAACCTATTCAACAAGTGGTAAGCAATCATTGGTAGCGTTAAATTGGAGTCATTTACATGGCTTAGGTAAGAACAAAAAGTTTAGTATTGGGTATGGTTTTAGGTTCAATGCTAATTTTGGTAAGAATACTGATTTTATTACCGCACCGGCTAAACTTACCAGTGGTAAAACAGGACCTGGTGTAATTTTTTTGGAAACAATTGTTGGAAATTTAGATACCATTTCTTTTAACAAGTATGCTGTAAATTCATTGAACTTGGCCATACATTTAAACTATATGGTTAAATCAAATTTAATGCTTGAATTTAATATTGATGCTATTGGCTTATCATTTGGTGCAGAACAAATTGCTCGATACAATAGCAGTAAAAGTAGTCAATCACCTAATACTGCCATAAATCAAGCGGCGAAGCCAACACTTTACAACGTTTTGTTAACAAGCGATAACGATATTGGCTCTCTCAATTCAGAAATATTGGTGAAATATTGGTTCAATCCAAAATGGGCTTTAAAAGCAGGCGCCTCATTTAGTTTTACAGAATATACCACCGCAAATAAGTTATATTTAGAAAATGATAGGTTCAGAAATAAATCTTTGCAAGCGATGGTTGGTATAAGCTATTCACCTTTTAGAAAATAACCATGCGCCACATAATATTTTTGTTGTTTCTTTATTTACCTTTATTATCATTCTCACAAATTGATAAGATTATTTTTGATTCAAAGATTAATTTTGAGATAAAGAATGCTGGTTTATTGGTTAAAGGGAACCTTGGTGAGTTAAAAGGGTT
>Ga0209550_10001690_pt1 | contig 21152 bp, 19 predicted proteins | sample LauGreSuBDMM15SN_2_FD_187567 | JGI IMG/M metagenome (GOLD analysis project Ga0209550, IMG submission 187567) | Freshwater lake microbial communities from Lake Michigan, USA - Su13.BD.MM15.SN (SPAdes) (version 5) | ecosystem: Environmental > Aquatic > Freshwater > Lake | place: Lake Michigan... | reverse complement strand
AACACATAAAACCGAGCTCTCTCTAGTACAAGACGGATCGTTTTTCGATCAAACAACGGGTAAGACAATGAGTTTATGGAAACTGAAAGCAAACACTGTGTAAGAAAAATATATGTATACACTTGAAAAAAATAAAAACGACAATTGTTTTTATTTTTTATTTTAGACCTTTCTAAATTCTGTTTTCTATAACGTATTGTTTTCATTATTATGCAAAGATCTAGAATCGATGTTTCATTTCGTAAATAAATTTTCGACCCATTTCACCTTTTCCCTATTTTTACTTTTTCATAACTTTCTTCCCCGTTGCACTTTCCCTCGTTTTACTTTCCGCGTCCTATTAAATTGCACAGAACCCTTTTTTTTACAATTAAACTTACCACGAGTTAATCCTTTACTACTGAAAATAGTTTTCGTGCAAATTCCAATCGATCTAGACTCATTATTTGGGTCCAATTTTTTAATGCACCGACACAACTTGGTAGCCATAATATGTTCGGCAGCGGCTCTTATCTCCTTTTTACTTCTAGGAATTTCTACTTTGTAATAAATTAATATATCCATAGAATCAGCATAAGACAGTACCGTCATAGTTTCTCCTACTAAAGCCAAAGAATTTTTTTTTTGTAGGTTTTAATTATATTCATATAAATAAGTAATGGAATGTTTGTATAAAATAGTAGTGTTTGACCTAGATGAAACATTAGGCTATTTTGTAGAATTAGGAATATTTTGGGAAGCATTGAAAGAATATTGTAGAATACATAAATATGATTTGGTATTTGATCAAGAATTATTCAATAAGGTATTGGATTTGTATCCAGAATTTCAACGTCCCAATATTGTAAAGATTTTGAATTATCTAAAGGATAAAAAACTCAAAAATCATTGCAATCAAATTATGATTTATACAAACAATCAAGCGCCGAAATCATGGTCAGAATACATCAAAAAATATTATGAATCGAAAATTGCTTTTCCCCTGTTTGATAAAATAATTGCAGCATTTAAGGTAAACGGTCAAATTATTGAAATGTGTCGAACGACTACGAATAAAAATTTTAAAGATTTAGTTCGCTGCACGAAAATCCCAGAAAATACAAAAGTTTGTTTTATCGACGATACGTATTATCCTGACATGTCGGCAAACAATATCTATTATATTCATGTAAAACCCTATATACACGATTTACCTTTCGATACCATGATTGACCGTTTTTTACAAAGTAATATTTCAAACCAGCAGTTATCTGGAATAGAATTCAAGGAACAAATGATAACTATTATGCAACTCTATAACTATGAACAAACAAATAAAAGTATATCCGAGATAAAAATAGATAAAATACTTTCCAAGAAAGTATTGGAGCATTTGCGCAAATTTTTTAAAGATACAACATCCTGTGCACTCACTCGTAAAAACGCGAAAGGCTCCAAAAGAAAGACTTTAAAAAAGTTCTAATTCTAATTTGAAGATATTATATGTAAATCGTCAAGGATTTCCTTTTTAATTTTCTCTTTATACATGCTAAGCACTTGACTTGTAAACGTTGTGGTTAAAAGAAATATTCCTGCTTGAAATGCTATTCTTCGATCTAAATCGGTAAACTTAATTTTTCTGTACCCATTAAAACGTATGACTAAAAAGAAGGCAATATATAATTTCGCCCAGTATTGTAGTATATCTAGATATTGCGGCGCTCGATTTGTCATACCTATAGCTATTAAAAAATATAAAATATAAGAAGTTACTAGAACACCACTAAATATTGTATTTTGAATGGAATATAAGTATTTCCCTATTGTCATTATAATTACATAAGAAATAAATTACAATGACCTGAAAAACTTTTATACATTTGATGGTATATTATAAATAGACAGTGTTCTAGCACTTGGATCACTTGCTTCAATGTATTTGGGCATCCAAAAGTAGGGAACTATTTTCCCCAAGTTGGGATAATACGAATCAAATAAAAACCGATAATAACGCTGTTCTCCAGTAACTGGCAAGTTGTGATTCCTCAAAGAAACATGCTGAACGAACACTGAGTTGAATTTCGGCACATTCTCCTGAATAATTTGATATAAACTTCGCCCGTGGTTGCTTACACCATCACTAAAAGCCTCTTTGGTTCGCCATAAAATAGAATCTGGCAACAAAGAATCACTATGAAAACTTTTGCGCAGTAAATATTTTTCACATTGGCCATGCAATGTATGCATTCTTAACGCTATAGGAATAGACATATAGAAATTCACGAAATTTTTATCCAAGAAAGGAGTTCTTGGTTCCAAGCCATGAGAAGAAATGCATTTATCTGAACGAAGAACGTCGTACAAATGTATATCAGTAAGTAGTCTTCTAATTTCTTTATCGAACTCTACCGCGTCGGGGGCTTTTCCCATGTATAAATATCCACCGCAAAGTTCATCGGAACCATCTCCATTGAATATCACTTTCGCATCACTATGTTGCGAAATGTATTTTCCTAGCAAATAATTGCCTATACTGGCTCTCACAGTGGTAGTATCATAACTTTCAATGGTCCTAATAACTTCTGGAATGGAATCAATCATCTCTTTTTCAGTGACTACAATTTCTGTATGCTTGGTACATAAATAGTCGGCAACGATTCTCGCATAACGCAAATCTTCCGAGTTCTCTAATCCAATACTGTAAGTTTCAATAGGATTAGTCATGTTCTCTTGTTTGTGTATTTCGCAAACTAGCGAAGTAATGAGGCTACTATCCAGTCCTCCAGATAACAAGCATGCCACAGGTCTTTCTGTAGACAAATAACGTTTCTTTACTGCATTATACAAATGTTTTCGAATGCCCGACATAGCCCACTCGAATTCATCATTCAAGTTGACATCAGCATTTAAGCTATAACAATGATTTAACATAAAGTAAGGTTTGTGAACTATGGTTTCCTTCCAACGCGAAAGCGTTAATGACGATTTTTCGAAAGAACAATAGGTACCAGGAGTGAATTGATGTAAACTATAACTATTTTTAATAGTTTCATGATTATACATTTCTGCCAACATTTTTAGTTCGCTAGCTATTGCAAAAAATCCAGTGTCGTTTTTTGTATGAGGAAATAATATATACAGTGGTCTTACACCGAGCGGGTCTCTTGCAATATATATTTTACTAGATTCGCCCTCTACAATCCTCATATCATATATCATGAAAGAAAAAACACCGTCCAGCATTTTTAAGGTTTGCTCGATTCCAAATAATTTATACAAATGAATAATAATCTCACAATCAGATTGTGTAGATGGAACGATATTTAGTTGGTGAAATAGTTCTTTGTAATTGTAAATTTCACCGTTGCATATTAATGCGATGTTATCTATGAAGAAGGGTTGATTAGATGCACTATTTAAGCCATTAATTGCCAAACGATGAAACCCCATTTTTATTTCATAGCCAAGAGATAAAAATTTAGAGTCTTCGGGTCCTCTATTCCTTCCCCTTTCGAATTGAACTTGGATGTAACTGTTTGTAAACTGTGGAGTTTCATTGATTACCGCAAAAATACCACACATAGGTTATAGGTGGTAGTAGATTATTCTATTACATGCATTCTATTTAATAGTTTATTTTATATAATATAATAAATTATATTATCTTATACTATGAACTCAATGTTTAAAGATGAACCTGCTTCGCAAAAAACAAACACCATAAATAATAGACTATTTGCAAGAAATCGTCCATCGCAAGCATTACAGCCCTATTTAGATGGTCGCGCAGTAACAACGAAATTTTCAGTAATGCCAATCGTAGATCTTCGGAGACCTGTAGAAACCCCATTGCGCCAAGCCCCTACTTACGACATTAAAACTACATTTAATCCAGGCAATAATTTCGCTCCCTGGTCGGGTTATGCATCTAATGTAAACAATGAATCGTCCCTGCGCAATCAATTTTACGGATTACAAAGTTGCAGTCAATCTGTATACGTCCCTTCTTCGCAAAGTGATTTGTATCAAGTACAATGGAATCAACAACAACTGGATCAACCGTTTCCAGGTTTATTTAAAATAGATATTCCAGCTCATTCTCTAGATAACAATGGTGAAATTTCAAAGAATATTGGCTACGAAATATTTAACAATGCAACAAGGCAACAAAACAAAGAGGCCAATAAAGATTGTTAACGATAAATATAATCAGCTTATTAGTTGAAAACACATTATAAAATATGAAATAATATGTTATAATGGACGAACAATTTATAACTCAATTAACATTAGAATACTTGATGACTACAGAACAGAAGAAAAAATTACAACACGTTTTGAAACAAAAGGGGTGTAAAAAGGACAAACGTTTTTACCGTCGACGCATTTTGAATTTGACAAAGGATATGCTATTGAACAATTATCCTAATGATTTACTAACAGATGTGAAAGATGCATTTGAAAATTATGTGAAAACGTGCATCGGTTATTTTAAAATAAAAGACGAAGTCGATATTTATCAAGAAAAATACAAACTAGACTGTATTTTAGACGAAACTACAATGGAGAAATTGGACACTGATGATTTAGTAACTCCCGAAGAAGCGGACAAGTTAATGATGCGATCAATAAAAATCAATAAACTACCTTTAGATGGTTTTGTGAAAGTGAGGCAAACGAAACCACACGTAGCGATCGTTCTTCCACAACAAACCGAAGTCAACTTGAAGGATCCTGTTTTAAGAAAAAAAGGTATCCCAAAAAAGAATATTATCACAACACCTTATAAGAATGAAAAAGAAAATAAAACAGAAGTCGCTTGTCAAAAAGACATTGCAAAGGAAATTACAAAATAAAACTCGTAAAATGAAACCAGTAATGTGCAGCCCCAAAGTTAATAATAAAGAGTATACCTGCTATACAGACGAAGATTTACATAAATTAAGAGATATGTGGAATGCGCGTCATCCAGATCAATTTATTGATACCAATGACTCGAAAGAGATATGGAATACATTTAAAAATGTTTACCAGCGTGTTTGCAATCGAGAATCGTGTTGGATTAAACAGATGACAGCGGGGAGTAAAATGGAAAAGGAATTATTGAAAGCATTCGCACCAGTATCGCCGAAAGAATGGAAAAAGAATCCCAATGAGTGGTTATCGAGTGTAGATATTATTGAAGTCATGAGTCAATATGAGAAATCTTACAAATGTTTTGAATTTATGGGTCCGTCACCGATAGATTACGACACCCATAAAATATACGGAGAATGTGTGTGGGAAGAATTGTGTCATTTTAGTTTGTTAGAACAAATGAAAAAGGGGAAGACGAAAATAGGAATTATTTTCAATACCGATCCCCATTATAAACCAGGGGAACATTGGATATCGCTTTTCATTAATATTAAAAAGGCGCAAATTTTCTTCTTTGATAGCGCGGGAAATAAGGTGCCTAAGCACATTCAAAAATTCGTAAATGGCGTCGTGGAACAGGGATTGAAACTGAAAAAACCCATACATTTTGTCTTTGATCAAAATTACCCTGTAGAACATCAATATAAAAATACGGAATGCGGCATTTATGCTTTATTTTTCATTGTCCATATGTTGCAGGATAAAATTACAGGGAACTATTTGAAAACACATATTTTGAAAGACGAATATATGCAGAAATTCCGCAAGATTTATTTCAATGAGGAGCTATAAATAGTCCTAAATCATTATTCTGTTTCATTTGAAATGTTAGATGTTCCTTCAAAGAAAGGTCTTAGCCATGTTGTTGCTTTAGATAGCGCCCTTGACGCTGCATAGTCAATGATGAGTGTAGGGACAAATGCTGAGCATGTCGCACTAGCAGAAAGATATACCCGAGTGTACCCTGGGCGATCGGGTAAATCTTCCATGTGCCAAAATCCTTCAGCTTTCTTCAAAACAAAATTGGGTTTGTCTTGATCTAAGGAGAATTTAATAAATCTTTTTGTGGGAAGAATTTCATGGACAACATTCACTTTGAGATTGAACTTACTAAGTGAAAATTCTGTATGGATGAATTCATCATTTCTACAACTATATATGGTAAGAGATTTTACTATAGGAATACACTTGTCGTACTCATCAATCGTCTGTAGCCGCTCGAAAACGTCTTGAAGCGGGGCTTTTACATCAACTACAACGAATCCGTATCCAGTTCTACCATTCATTGTTTGTTGTTGTACTCTTCCACCCTCTCTAAGAATATTCAGGTCTGCAATTGTTAGCGAGGGCAACAAAGGTAAATTAGTATCATTATCGAGTAAGATTATTGTGCAAGTATCTCTTGTTGTGTCATATCTCGTAGTAATTGAATAAATATTTATTTTTTGTAAGCTTACGCGACTGAAAGATTTCGTTTGCTTGATTAGATGGATTGTTAAAAATATTAAAAATGCGAAAAGCATTGTTAAGTCTTCTATATTATATAATATAATATATCTATTATATATTAAAAAGAAATGAAAACAAAATATTTAGATAAAAAGACAAGAAAGCGTAAACGAAAGCAAAAAGGAGGGGCTGAAAAAGATTATCCAGCTGGCGATGTAAATAAACGCATATCGTATACAGGAAACTTGAATAATGAAGGTATACCAGACGGCATTGGAAGAATGATATATGAACGTACCGATTCATACAATGGCCAGTGGAAAAATGGAAAAAAAGAGGGACGCGGTACAATGTCTTATCATAACTACCGTGATCCCAATATTATGGATATGTATAATGGTGAATGGAAAGATGATAAACAAAATGGACAAGGAAAAATGATGTTTTATGCGAAATATAATGAAACCTTACCCGATACTTTTTATTATGAAGGTGAATGGAAAGATAACAAAGAAAATGGAAAAGGAAAACACATATGGGTAAATGGAGATTATTATGAGACCAAATGGGAAGACGGCGACGCGGCAACAGATGGAAAATTAAGAATGACTCTTGAAAATGGTGATATTTATGAAGGTCAAGTACATAACTACGATGTTGGTGACGACTGGGATCCTCAATTACCCAATGGAAAAGGAAAAATGATATATACAGATGGAACTGTATATGATGGAGAATGGGAAAATGGAGAACGGTATAATGGTCTAGAAGTAGATGTTTGGACAAGTGACGCAGATTGTGAAAATAATGCGGATATAGAAGACCCAACTTCACTTGAACAGATCCCAATTGGACGTGGGTTTAGAGTAGAAGCAGAGTATATTCCAGATGAAAACAAAGGAAGATGCTATGATGCGGAACAGTTAATACAAATAAAAAATGGTATTACTCCTCTAACTAGAGCGCATTTTACCGAATTAGACAAAACCAGAATGAAAGCATATGTAAGATCGAAAAATGTTTTGCCTCTTGGTGGAAAAAGTAAAAAAAGTAGAAAAGGAAAAAAGGTTAAAAAAAGTAGAAAAACAAAACAAAGTATAAAAAGTAAAAAATCTAGAAAAAGTAAAAAATCTAGAAAAAGTAAAAAATCTAGAAAAAGTAGAAAAACAAAAAAATAGGAAACAAAAAAAATAAAATATAAAAAATTGAAAATAATTAAAGAAATGGTAAAGTATATAAATATACACATCTGTTATTTATAAAAATGTCTACATTTACTGCGAAAACAAACATTGATTTATTATGGGATGTGTTATTAGAAGAACCAATAATAAAAAATACAACAAGGGCGAAAAAGGAGATCATGTATTCAGCACTGAATAATAACATTCAAAAATTCTATGAAAAGGAAAAGAATAACTATCCTGATTTGATATCGCTGAACAAAACGTTTTTATCTCAAATGTTAAAAGTATTGCGCAGCGACAGTGTTATAACAAAGAATACCAACATTTCGAAACCCGCAAATAATGAATTATACAAAGTAGAAGATATTCAAGCGCGTCGTCAGCAAGAGTTTCAACAAAATTTGGCAGATAGACAACACGAATTCGATAATGCAATAACATTTAATAGACCTCCTGTTCCAAATTTTGCCGAAAAGATAGAAGACGAAAAGATTAAAGGTATGGACGAACTGATTGCGAAAACGGTTGCCCAACGCAATTTTGAAATCTCGCAAATTCACAATCAAGATGTTTCGACAAAAAATTCTCAGGATCCTATAAAATATATCAAAATAGACCAGTCGAGAACGATTCCTATTACCGAAGATATTATTGAATTAACTAATCAAAAGAAACCAGAAGCAAAAAAACTGTCTTGGAGTAACGAAGTGGAAGTGAATTATATCGAACCTTATTATAAAGAAGTAAACAATGACGATATTTTAAACAAATTTAAAAAGATTCCCTTTGAAGAAAAGTTATCGAACTATTCGCAAGAATATAATGTCCTGTTAACAAAGATGAATAGTATGGATTTAAAAATAGACCTATTGACGGAGCATGTGAACAATATACTCAATTTATGCAAAGAAAACAACTTAAAAATAAATTGAGCCATTAGTCCAAAGAATGCCAGAAGACGAAGAAGAAATGGAATTAGTAGATAGAATCGATGAGGAGTACGACAACTATAAAAATCTGACCGATAATATCTCTTTATGGGTCGAAACTGCGTATGCAAAGTTTATTCTTTTTTTAGTTTTTTTACAGAATTGTTATGATGCTTTTTACGAGTCTATCCAAAAGAATAAAAGAATCTAATTAATTCATTTACATGATTTACTTTATGGGAAATCATGTAAAATATATAAAAAATAAAAAATTATATAAGTGACGCTTTAACAATTCTGTATTTGCCATCCTTCTTTTCCAATTTTCCCAATAAAATTGGCCGCAATCCAGGTGTACGCAAAGATTGTTGATAACTTTCATAGTCATATATCTCCTTCGTCTCCTCGCGCAAAATCATTAATTTTCCATTGAATTTCAGTTCTCTTCCTTCCCATTGAACAGCGGTTCGATTTAATGCGGCAACAGTATCATTTTCGTCTTGAGCATAATTTGGATTGTATGTAAATGCATTTACCGAAGGCTGTCCAAACGACAAACATTTCAAGTTTTCTTTAGAACTCGATTTCACATGGGTTGCGCAATCGATTGAACTTTCTTTGATACCGACTAGTAACTGTCCGGTTAATTCTTCTTTAATACTCGATATTTCAAATAACTTTTCATCTGAAGTAAGAGGTAAATACGGTTTTCGTTTACTTAGATCTTTCAACTTAAGTTCGATCGCCTCATCACTATTCAATTGATCTGCTGTAAATGTCATCAAATATAAAAACACTTCGACCGTTTGTAATTCGATAGGTAACTCTTGATGCGAACAAATACGACGCGCTCGACCGATCACTTGTTCTGTGCGAACTGGGTGCCAATAAGGTTCCATCAAATGAACATAGCGAGTATTTCGAAGATTAATACCCTCTGAACCAGCGGCGGTAATCATAAGAACTTTGATAATCTCGCCGACATTGTTATTGTTTGCCATGCGTTTTAATTGAGTTGCAATATTGGTAGGAATGAAATCCCATGCCCCATTATAAATATTTCTAACAATTTCTCGTTCCTCGGCATCTTCGGTTCCCGTATACAATGCAAAAGTGGGTTTTCCAATGTTTGCTTCTTTTATGTCTAAGGTCCAACCATCAACTCCACTTTTTTTAATTTTAAATTGAGCGAAGCCATTGGCCTCCAATACGAGTGAAAATATTCCGATTCCTTCCATGGATCGAAATTGACTATAAATTAAATGTAGTCCAATAAATTCTGGATCTTGAATATTTTCTAGTAAAGTCAAGAATTTCGGGCTGTAAATTTCCAAACCCTCGGGACTCAAATACTCGCTCGAATGTGCTTTTAAATATTGCAACCCATCGTTTATATTTTTTTTATAGGTGGCATCGCCGAGTAAATCTAAGAGTTCGTCTCCTTCTAATTCTTCTTTTTCTCTATACTTAGCATCGTCATTGTTATATTCAGGAAGTGTTACGAACTCTTCCTCTTCTTTTTCTAAAAGATTGTTTAATTTAGCAGATACTTCTTCGATACCTTGTTCTTCGATCCCTTGTCCTTCGACAGCTTGTCCTTCGATCCCTTGTCCCTCTACTCCTCGACCTTCTTCTTCAACCTCATCCTTTTCTTTATTTTTAGTTGTTTTAATCGGCCTGGGTCTTCCTGGTGGTTTTGGCATGACGAAATTGCAAAACAAACGTGAAAATATTCTATAAGTAGAACTAGGTTCAATAAAAATACCATCTTTATCTACTTCTTCCACTACTCCCTTTTTCTTGGGTTTTTCGAACTCGCGTTCTTCACTGCGCGCATCTTCATAAACGCGAAATTGATAATTACTCATTGGTATTTTAAGGATGTGAAAATCAGTAATTTTATCATACCTCGGCAACAATTCTTCTTGCGCACTCTTAAAAAAGGACGTTAGTCCAAGAATACGTTTTTTGAATTTTTCGATATTCTTAACACTGCCATTCTCCTTGTTAATGAACATATTTATAAATTCGTCTAATGTATCAGGTAGTGCAGTATTTACTTGAAAATGCGTTCCCTTGGGTATCGCAGTTATGTCATTGTTTTTCAATATTTTTACAACGCGTCTTACAAAATCATCATCGCTTACATTTTCACGTTTTTCATTATTTACTCCCTTGTATCCATTTTTCTCTGTAATTTTACTTTCAAACCCATAAGGGTTTCTTGTAACTGTTAACATTTTCGAACTAGGGCTATAATCGATATAATCTAATACTTTTTCTCTAGAAAATAACTCGGCGAGAGTTTCTCGATTTAATTTATTTGTCGTTTCTACATTTAAAGTGAATTGCCACGATTTGATATAGCCTCTTAAAATATTAAAAAGTATCCCAATTTCATTCGGGTAATTAATAATAGGCGTTCCAGACAACAGAACGATTCGCGCATTATTTGCACGTAATAAAAATTCATAGAGTTGCAAAGAAAGAGGAGCTTGCATTTTTCCGTTAGGGCCACGCGAACTCTCTTTGAATGTTTTTATTTTATTTATTTTATTGACGATGCGACTGATTAAATTATGAGCCTCGTCGATAATAACCACCGCATTGTCAAAAATATTCTTCTCATAATTATTTGTCAATTGTTTAAATTTATCGCGACGTAATCCATTGTAGTTGATGAAGGTATATTTATTTTGGATCATTTCGTCCAATTGTTCGTCAATATTTTTTTTATCACTCGTGGAAAGTTCCATGTAATTACTGGGTTTGCTGACATTTACTAGCCAAGCACCCTTTTTGCGTCTTATGAATTCGCGTGGTAAATATAACGCTGTAGACAATGTATCCAACGCTTCAGGATTGGTTTCCACAGATACCCAATCCCAATACTGATTTTTACGATAGATTAAGTCACCGTATTTTTTAATCTCTTCCAAATAATTTCGTCGTAGGGAAGCAGGTGTCATAACAATAATTTTCGCAGTGCTTTTAAACCCTTCGGCGATCGCAATCGACGAAAATGTTTTTCCAGAACCGAGTCCATGGTAAAGTAGCAGTCCTCGGTAAGGAGTATACAAATTAATGTAATCGCGAACGATTTTTTGATGAGTGAGTAAGCTGGCCTCTCCGCTGCTCTGTCCTATGTTTTTACAAGTAATTCCTTTGGATTCATCTAACAAATCCTCCTTGTAAGGCTCAAAAAGCCCATTGATGAAATTGACGAAAATTTCACGATTGTTCATAAAATAACTTGAAACTTTGATGTCAATATTGTCCGCTTTTACAGGAAGGCGTTTTTTCATGGGCGTATCACCAATTTGAATCATATTTTCAGTTCCCAATTCTACAATGCCTTTTTGAATTTTTGCAGTCTTGCGCTTTCTGGGCTTGACTGTTATTTCTAAAGCTTCTTCTACAGATTCCTCCTTTTCTTCTTGATCATCTTCTTGTTTCTCTTGATCATCTTCTTGTTTCTCTTGATCATCTTGGTCTTCTACAATTAAAAATCGAGCGTTTTTGTTCGAAAGTTTTTTAATTTTCGGCTTTGCAACTTCAATAAGTTCTTCAACAATAGGAGCTTTGGATTCTTTTGCAGCATCCTTTTTAATAGAAACAACTTTGGATAGATTCTGCTGCTTCATTCTCTCTAAAAAGGCAGAAGGATCATATCCCTTGTTGCGTTTATCTACAATGACAGTTTGAATAGTACCTGGTTCCTTTTTTTCAGTTAAGTTCACCTGGACAAGAATAGGATCTCGTTCATGAACACGTGGTTTTAATTTTAATTGGTTTTTTAGACTTTCTAAAGAGTTCATTTCTTATATTTATACAAGTTTATCTTTTTATAATTGTTTTAATTTTTAGTTTATTTATTTTATAATTGTTTTTATATTTCTATCTTTTTTCTATTGATTTATTGTTCTTCGTCATTCTCTACTGTCGCTGTTTTCAATTCCATATTACGATCTCGAATTACCTGAAGCGCCTCATTACAAGCGATTTGCTCAGCTTTGCGCTTAATTTTATGTTTACCACGACCTAAAAACAAGAAGATTTTACCATGATGTTCTACATATCTTTGGATAGCAGCAAAATCGATAAATTGATGAATAGGGATCGCGTCACAATAAGAAACTTCATAAATTGCCTGCCCTAAGCATAAATAAACACCCATCGTATAGCCTTCTTCTAAATCGTGCTGATTTTCAATATAGTGAGGCGTAACTTTAAACTCCTTTTGAATTTTAACCTGTAGTATATTTTTATAATTGTCATCATTTTGAATTAGGGCTATCCAATCAATATGTTTTTCAAAAATATTTTCTATAAATTTTTGCGCCATTTGGAAACCTGGTCCAGTGACGAACATATTCTTAAACCAACCTTCGTCATCTTCGACGACGATTTTATTAAAATCCAAAAACATTGCTCCTAAAAAAGATTCAAACAAACAGCCTAATTTTTTTAAATTGGTTCTAATTTTTTTCTCCTCTGCATGTTTCGACAAAATAAGCCATTTATGCAGACCCATTTCGTAAGCAATTTTCCCAATGGCTTCATTTTTCACAATTGCAATTTTCTTTTCTGTCATAAATCCTTCATTTTCTTTGGGGAAACGGCGATACAAATAATATTTAGTCACTAATTCCAAAATTCCATCGCCTAAAAATTCTAAACGTTCATTGGATTTGCTGGATAGAGGTAAACAGTTTTCTGGCCTGTCTACAATGGTTATATTTTGCGCCAAATTCTCATATTGAGGACGTTTCGTATACGAACGATGGACAAAGGCGCGTCTATAAAGATTCATATTATAGACTTTCCCAGGAATGGAGTATTTTGTGAGAATAGATTGAACATCATTCAATGTAATCTCAGTATTTAGGGGATTAAATGGATCAAATATAAGTCCTTCGCTCCCTTTTATAATATCGTCATCGTGGGCTGTGATTTTTGTTTCGCTCATTCTTCTATAATTTGGCAAGTTTTGTTTAAATGGTTATCTTATAATTATAAGCCATTAAGGAATAATTTTTTTAAAAGTATAAAGGTTTAAAAAATAAAAAAATAAAATCTTTCACTAGTATATAAAATGGTTTACATGTCAGGTAGTCGTTCTGCTAGAAATCAATCTTCCATTGTGAATAGAACTAACACTTGCGGTGGTGTTAAAAAGGGTGGTCTTGCACCTTCCGTCGGTTGGTTTTTGTACAGTAACCCCAATTTAATTGGTGCTACCAATACTCAGTATGGTCTTACATGCAGACCTAACCTAACAATCCAGACACAAAAATACGGATACAGAGCCACTATTGGAGGAAATATGGGTTAAAGAAGTCTATTAAAAAAGTTATTTAAAAACAGCTTAAACTGTTTTTCGATAACTATGTAAAAAGATGATTATTAAGGTGGATCATCGTGAAGCAGATTTATACAAAAAAATCGAATACTATATTTTGAATCAAGAATCATTTAAAACAATCAAAATAATGGTAGAAAATTTACCTTTAGGAGATATCATTCTTTTCGACGAAGAAACACAAAAGGAAATGGTGATTATCGAACGCAAATCATTGAATGATTTATCTGCGAGTATTAAGGACGGAAGATATGAAGAACAATCATATCGTTTAGACGGAATAAATCATGCGAATCACAATATCGTATACTTAATCGAAGGCGACCTAAATCATAAAAATAGCGTGTTGTTTAAGGATCGTTTCGATAAAAATACATTGTATTCCGCCATGGTTTCCATTCTATTTTACAAAGGCTTCTCTGTATTGCGTAGTTATGACATGAGTGAAACTGCTTATATGATGTGCAACATGGCTTATAAACTCGGTAAAACAAAAAAACCATTTTATTACAGTTTAGAAAATCAGGATAGTATTTCGACGATTATACCCCAAATAGATACATATCCGTCGGTGGTAAAGCGAGTGAAAAAGGAGAATGTAACCAAGGAGAATATCGCAGAAATTATGTTATGTCAAATCCCAGGAATTAGTTCTCAAACCGCACAAGCTATTTTAGGAAAATATAAAACAATAGCGACATTGATTGACGCTTTGAAAACCGATCAAACATGTTTAAATGATGTTTGTACATTCGATTCTAAAAATAAATCGAGAAAAATAAGTAAAAAATGTATCGAAAAGCTTTTCGATTTTTTTCATACTACATAGCAATCCATATACAAGAGCTTTGACAAGTTTACGATTGACAAGTTTACGATTCATAAGAAAAGGTGTAAAACTGACCAAAAAATATTGTCTTGAAAAAATAATGGAAATGTATAATATAGATAATATGAACAAGGATTTATTGAAAATAATGGGTATTTTATTGATTTCCTTTTTTATTATTTATTTAGTGATACATACCTTTAAAATAAAAACAGTCGAGGGCTTAGAAAATAATGTAGAAGCTTCTGCAAATGGAGAAGCTGGAAATGCTACAAATTTTGCAGCGCAAATCAAAGCAAAAACAGTTCAGTTGCAGGATAGTTTATTAATCCAAAAATACAGACAGGATTATGAGAATATTATTATTAATATGGACGATTATTTTAGCATGTTAATGTTAAAAACGATATTGAATTTAGAGGAAACTGGAGATGGCAAGCAGATAGCAGCACTGAATGCGCTGTCCACTGCTAAAAAAACATTAAATGAAATCATGGCGTTTGTGGACAAACAATAGGTGTCAAGATATTATATCTCTATAATATATAAACTATTTATTATATTATATGTATCCTAAAACAGTGATTATTACAGTAACAACTCACGGTGAAATACCTCTTGACGAAAAAGGACAACCTATAAAATTTATTTTACCCGAGGGCATGAGTTTAACAAAAATTAGTACAGTGGTTCCTGGTGTATGTAATTTTTTAGCTTCAGAAGATGCGGAACATTATGTAAATACCCTTATCGATTGGTTAAAAAAAGAAGATGAGAGTAAGTTCGTTAAGAAAAAATCTAAAGTTTCCAAGAATATTGTCGATTTTTTGAAAAAAAAGGATGCGGAGACATTCAATCAAATAGATAAAGATGTGAGAGAAAAGAAAAGACAACTTAGAATGCGCAACAGCAAATATATCGATTATAATAATTATGATGATTATAATGATGATGAAGAATATAGTGAAGAGGATAGCGACGATATAAAAGACGACGAAGAATATTTGAATCAATGGAATAAAAGTTATCAAGTGACACATTTTGAAAACCCGTTTAAACAGACAATACAGGATTCACTTACTCCTAGTCGCAAAGAACTGATAAATAAGATGTATATACGAAAAAACGATAGTGAGCAATTTCAACAGCCTTGGGATTTTGTGATCACTGTGTTAAATGTGCGCGGATATCCCGATCTACTGCGCGAAATGACGGGTAGAACACATCAAGACGATTCTATGATAACATTGGAAGAAATAACTGATTTTCTCAATAGTAAAGGAGTTGCAAATATTTTTTTGATTGATTTTTCATGTTCCGTGTTTCAAACTGAGAGAGATGAGGTTATTACCGTTCTAGATGAAAGAACGAAACGTATACTCAGGAGAGAACTATTGAAACAACAATTGCATGGGGGTAAGTTTAATGACCGTAAGCTTAATGATCGTAAGCTTAATAACTATAAGCTTCAAAAAAAAAGTAAAATTCGAAAGAAAAGTAAAAAATATAAAAAAAGTAAAAAAAGTAAAAATAACAAAACAAAAAAAAGACGTGTATAAATAAAAAAAATATTGAGATAAAAATAAAACATCAGTATTTTATTTTTATTTACATCTTCCTTGTTGTCCTATTCCCCTTTTTTTTATAAGTGCGTTTTTTATTTGATTTACCTTTTTTACTTTTTTTACTTTTTTTACTTTTTTTGTTTTTACGCGTTATTTTACCACCGCGTCTTCTTTGTTGCTGAGCTGGCGTGTTAACTATAGTTCCATCTAAATTTCTTTCGTCTTGTGGTTTAAATACTTTTATACCTGTTTGTTTCGATAATAGCTTGTATTCAATTTGTCCATTTGATATACGCGTTTCTAGGTTATAATATTTATTATCATAAGCTGGCTTTTCGGCCAACCATTCATCGGTAATAATATTTCGTTTGGGAATAGGTAATCCTAAAGCAGTTACACCTCTTGCAAGATTGTCAACATGTGCAACATTGTCTGCTTGTATAGGACTATTTATTGGTGAAAGATTGTCAACAGGTGAAGGATTATCAACCCTAATAATAGGTTCGAGTCCAATAGAATTCAATAAATCATTCACATTTTTTAGTAAACCAGGATACTCTTTGCCTCTTTGCTCCATAGCTATTTTATTACCAATAAGAAGATACAGTTTCAACACGTCAAATTGTAAATTATCTATATTCGGCACATCGATTTGCCAAATACTAGACAAAGAAAGGGAATCAATATAATTTTTAAAAAGAGTACTTGATAAATAAACATTTCCTGCCTTTTGCTGACTTTCGATTTGATTTATGCTTCCGCAAATTGAATAACTTAACATGGAACACATGGTCGAAAATTCATTATAAGTATTTTTATCAAATTTTAAAATTTCCATGCACAACGGATCACGTTCAATGTATTGATTTGATGTAAACAATAGTTCACGTAGTCCATAACTAACAAGAATTGCCTGATATTTATGAATATTTGAATCGTTTTCATACAACATCACTAATTGCTGAATCATTTTTCGAAGAGTCATATAAAATTTAATATAAATATCATAATCCCAAGTTTGATCAATCGGGGTAGTTTGAATTTCCTTGTAATAACTTCCTATGATCAAGTATAAGGGTAAAAGTGGGTGAAATGAACATGAATCGTTGACAAATATATTTTGTTGTTTATCACTTTGTGTTTGGTTTTTATTTGGGATCAATGATACCAAAGATGTTTCTATTTCGTCAAACAATTTCGAGAGTTCACTTTCATTCGCACCACCAACGATAGTGTCTTTGGTAAGTTGTTCTTCGGCTTTTCGTTTTCTTGAGGGTGCTTCTTCTACTTCTATTTCTTTTTCTTCTTGAATTTGCATTGGATCTTTTTCCTCTTGTATTGGCTCTTCTTCTTTTACTTCTTCTATTGGTTGTTCTTCTACTTGCATTGCCTCTTCTTCTACTTGCATTGGCTCTTTTTCTTCTACTTCCATTTCTACAGATTCATATTTGAAATTCGGTTTGTCATATGCAAATAATTTAACTTCTAACAAAGTTGCAGTTGCTTTCGTATTTTGATAATCCACGTTAAATTTTAACGCGGGTGCACCACCCCGTTGATTCCCTCCTGATTGAATAGCTTGTTCATCCTCTGGTTGATTATAATCTCTCTCTCCAGGTAGATCGATTCCTGCTTCGTTGACAAGAGGTTTTGTTAGATTATCCCCTTCGCTAACTGTTCTCAATTCGGGTAAAATTTCTTCGACTATATTTTCTACAATCGTTTCATCTAGTATTGTGACAACAAGATTACTTTCCTTTACATTGTCAAAGTTAATATTTTCATCCAACAATTCAATCATCGAGTCTTGCTGTGTGATATATTCCACATTAGTGAGTTCCACATTTTCAGCTTCCAAGGATAAAAACCGATTGTAGTCAAGAATATCTGCATCGCCGCTCGCAATACATTCATCGATGAGAATTGTATTCTTATTATTAATGTAAGTCTTAATTATTTCAATTACTGGTAAAGTATTGTCTACTCCGCCAATTAAAGTTACAAATACTTCCACGCAAAAAGACAGTACAGTAGACTGGAATTTCGGCAACATACGAGGCGCCAATTCAGTAAAACGGTTTTTATTATCCAACGATCCAATATTTTTTCCTTGTTCCACCCTTGTATATAAATCTGTATACAAATCGACAATCGAGTTCTTGACTTCAGGGGAAATCATTTGCAAATCATGTAGAAAAACCTGTTTGTCATTGATGTAATCTTTTCCCTTGAATACATTTTTAATTTGACCCCACAGATTATTCTTAGGCTCGTTTCTATAAGTCCACGAACCCGCCAACTGATAAGACGGATTCTTTTTGAGCGAATTGATGATCCCGCTTAACATATTTTCAATCGCACCACTCGAAATTTTATCAAGATTTTTTTCGGCACTACCTAATGTATTTTCATAGTCTATCTTTATTCTCATAATATCTTCATACTTGTAAATAAGCGAACCATTCAATAAGACTGATCCATCGTTTTCATTCACTTTTAAACCAGCAAGTTTACTTTCAATCTCTTTCAAAGCAATTGTTAAATTTTGCAATTGATTTATTATCAACTGCAGATCAGGTATTCCGCCATTTATAGTATTATATCTAAATGCGCGTGTAAAAATATTACGTGTATGAGTATCTACAACCTCAGTAGAAAGTTGAGGATTTGTAATCATTTTTCTTCTCGCATTAGTAATTTCTAACAACAAGTTTTCCTCTTCCGCGCCTATAATCGCATTCCGTCGATTTTGAAACTCTTGTAAACTAATTGTCGCACTGTTTATCTTAGAAATATACGAAGTCTTTATAAAAATATTATTTTGGTCCTTACTCATAATATTCTCCAAAAAGTTTGCCACCATTTGATTTTTTCGGGCCAATTCAGCCTGTGGATTTTCAATACGATACACAAATGCGGAATGAACGCTGGGTTCATCTTTCAAAGGTTTAAAGTGGTGGGTAAAAATTACATTAATACCTAAAATTAATGCAAATGCCAATAAAATACGATCGTGTGTACACAAATATATTTCATCGAAATTGATTTCGTTGCCTTGTTCCGCAGCCAAATCTTTTTTCTTAATGATTCCCAAAGTGTCGCTAGGTTTATGCTCGCAAAATTTTCTAGAGCCGTTCAACATAGAACTTACTAATAATGCTTGAAGCCAATCGCCTGATCTTTTTTGCTGAATGGAAGCATTAAATAAAAAGCCATCTTCTGGTGAATATTTGTTGGGTTTTATTCTAGGTAGAATACTTCGAATGATTTGAGATAAAAACCCGATTTCATTTTTGGAGCCGCTATCATTTCTTACAATGGACGGTATCTTGAAGGTGGGATGTTTCACTGTTAACGTTGTAGATAAGCTCGAAAATATAAAATTTGTCTCATATTGTAATTCGGATAACTGAAAAGAATATTTTGTGAAAAATTGATCATAAGCGGAATCGGTATTGCTTTTATATCCGTAAAAATAATTCGCATTTTTAGTCACGTTGAAGGGTGTAGCTGCTTTCAAATAGGCTCCGCTCGAATCTTCGTTGAAAATGCGATCATTCACTTTTGTTTTGCCTCCTGGGTCGTTTTCAATTTCTGGAGCCTTCACTAGAAATAATTTAAATTGATCGCCTAGCAAGTTGCCGTTTTTAATGATTTCAAGTAATTTGATACTTACACAATCAATGACTAAGCCGATGTTTTTTGAAGGGACAATTGAACCATCGAAAAAGCCTAATCCTGCGAAAAACTCGCTCGATTGAACGAGATTGTTGGGTTTTACATTGATATATCTTACGTCATAATTATTTAGATTCACCGTAGTTAAGGAGTGATTTAACGTTTGTCCTTTGCTTACAGTTTTCACAATATCTAAAGGCGAATATTTTGGTATTTTAAAACTGTTTTCTCCAACAACACTCGATAATAGGTCGCTTTCGCTTTGTATGGATGTGAAAACGTTTGGCATGCCTTCATTGTAAATATCTTTTAAACTTTCAACCGTTTTATCACAAGAAGGGATGCCTGATGCAGTTTTTTTATCTTCGCCGAAGTCGTGACTTGTATCACCAACTGATAAATTTGCAAGTAAAGTGTTGATTTCGCCAAATTGGTCTTCTTTTATATTTTTGAATAAATTCACATTCAATTTGCTGGAACTCATGCGATATTATTTATTATATTATACAGATATAAATAATATTGACCTTTATGTATATTTTATTTTTAGGCAACAGCAATCGAAACTTCATTGCCTTTGTAAAATCCACTATCGACGAGTGATTGCGTATAATCCAATCCTCCCCAATTGTCGTCCATTGGATTGTCACTAAATAATAAATTCGATTTGTCAGTAGCTGTTCCTCCAGTCTCTACGAATGGATTGGGCATACTAGGCGGTCTAGCAGAAGGTGTTATGGAAGGACTAGATATAGCAGAAGGAATAGTAGGTGGAAGACCTCCCTGTAATTCTGTTACACTTGGTCTAATTTTATACACACGATTGCCTTGCGCGTCATAACTATTTTGCAGATACAAAACAGGACATCGAATACCTGCACCGCGTTGCCATTCTAAGAATTCCACGTATTCCTCTAAATTGTTAAACTCGACAGGATTCACTCCTGGTACCTCTGCGATGTTAGAATTATATAAATAAAATTTGGCTCCTTTTTGTATTAAAAGATTGGGGCATCGTAGTTTTCCATCCATCGTGGTTAAACCTTCTGTCATTTTTGAATAGTGATAGGTATATAAATATAAACCACCTAAAAATAGGACGATGAAAAATAATATTTTTAGAAAATTATTCATATATTATAGAGTAGGATAAAAAGATTGTGAAAAGACAGATCTAAAATTTTTTTATAGTTTAAATATATAGAAGTCATATCCCTCGAATATGTTCAAATACTATGACACTTCTGCTGAAAAAGT
>Ga0209550_10001689_pt1 | contig 21163 bp, 21 predicted proteins | sample LauGreSuBDMM15SN_2_FD_187567 | JGI IMG/M metagenome (GOLD analysis project Ga0209550, IMG submission 187567) | Freshwater lake microbial communities from Lake Michigan, USA - Su13.BD.MM15.SN (SPAdes) (version 5) | ecosystem: Environmental > Aquatic > Freshwater > Lake | place: Lake Michigan... | reverse complement strand
GCGGCGCGGGCGCTGTCGGCGTCACCCGCTTGCAAGTGCTCTTGGGCTTCTTGGGCGGCGGTTTGGGCTTGCAGTTCGCCCTCGGCGGGCAGGTGTTTGTCCAGAAACTGCTTGACTTGGCCTTCGGGCAATGCGCCCATGAAACCGTCGACCGGTTGGCCGTTGATGAGCAACACGCAAGTGGGCAGACTTTTGATGCCAAAGGCCTGGGCCAGTTGTTGCTCTTGGTCAGAGTCGATCTTGACCAGCTTGAAGCGGCCTTCGTAGGCGACTTCGACTTTTTCGAGCACAGGGCCCAGTGATTTACAGGGGCCGCACCAAGGGGCCCAAAAATCCACCAACACGGGCGTGGTCATGGAGGCTTCGATGACCTCGGCTTCAAAGTTTTGTATCGTGACGTCCATCATGGCGGGCAGTGTTCCGGGTTGTGTTTCAGACCCCAAGCGGGCGAAACCTTAAAATTCAACATTGATCACGAAAAGCACCCAATGACTCAAGCGCTCATCGGCGTCGTCATGGGTTCCAGCTCCGACTGGGACACCATGCAGCACGCAGTCCAGATTCTCCAACAGTTTGGCATCCCTCACGATGCCCGCGTGGTTTCGGCCCACAGAATGCCGGACGATATGTTCACTTATGCAGAGACAGCCGCTGCGCGCGGCTTGCAAGCCATCATCGCGGGCGCAGGCGGCGCAGCCCACCTGCCTGGCATGCTGGCGGCCAAAACCGTGGTGCCGGTGCTGGGGGTGCCGGTGCAGACCAAAGCCCTGTCGGGCGTAGATTCGCTGCACAGCATCGTGCAAATGCCCAAGGGCGTGCCAGTGGCCACCTTTGCCATTGGCGCAGCCGGTGCAGCCAATGCGGCTTTGTTTGCGGTGGCCATGCTGGCCAACAACAACCCGGCCCTGCGCCAGAAGCTGGAAGCTTTTCGCGCCGAACAAACCGCCATGGCCCGCGCCATGACACTGCCGCCCGTTTCACCTTCGGGTGCCGCATGAGCCGCGCCATTCTTCCGGGCGCCATGGTCAATGGCCAGATGGCCACTTTGGGTGTGATGGGCGGCGGTCAGTTGGGGCGCATGTTTGTGCAGGCGGCGCAGGCCATGGGCTACTTCACCGCCGTGCTCGACCCCGACGTGGTCAGTCCGGCAGGATTGGTGAGCCATCACCACATCCAGACCGACTACCTCGATGAGCAGGGCCTGGCCCAGTTGATGCAGCGCTGCGCCGCCATCACCACCGAATTTGAAAACGTGCCTGCACCCGCGCTGGTGACGCTGGGCGCACAACGTCCTGTGGCGCCGTCGGCTGAGTCTGTGGCCATTGCCCAAGATCGCGCCGCCGAGAAAGCGCACTTTGTGCGATGCGGCGTGCCGGTGGCCCCGCACGCCCTCATCGGGAGCCCAGCGCAGCTGGCTGCCGTGGGCGCTGAGTTGCTGCCGGGCATCCTCAAAACGGCCCGCATGGGCTACGACGGCAAAGGCCAGATCCGGGTCAAGACCCGGGAAGAGTTGACCGCTGCTTGGGATCAGCTCAAACACGTGCCTTGTGTGCTTGAAAAAATGCTGCCATTGCAAGCCGAATGCTCGGTCATCATGGCCCGTGGAGCCGATGGGCAGATGGTGAATTTTCCGGTGCAATCGAATCTGCACCGCAACGGCATTTTGGCCGTGACCAGCGTCTACGAGGGTGCAGTGCCCTTTGACATGGCGGCGCAAGCCGTGGCTGCGACCCGCGCCATCGCCGAGGGGTTGAATTACGTGGGCGTGCTGTGCTTGGAATTTTTCTTGCTCGAAGGCGGTCAGTTGGTGGTGAACGAAATGGCACCGCGCCCGCACAACAGCGGCCACTACACCATGAACGCCTGCGACCAGTCGCAGTTTGAGTTGCAGGTGCGCACGCTGGCGGGTTTGCCGTTGACGCAGCCGCATCAACACTCAGCGGCCATCATGCTCAATTTGCTGGGCGATCTGTGGCCCGAAGTCACGCCTACGGGCAAAGGTCCAACCACCCCCGCATGGCAACAAGTGCTGGCGCTGCCTGGCACGCATTTGCACCTTTACGGCAAGTTGTCGGCCCGCCCAGGTCGCAAGATGGGTCACCTGAACATCACGGGTGCCACGCCTGAGGCCGTCCGCGCCACCGCCTTGCAAGCGGCAGCGCTGCTGGGCATCGAAGCCTTTTAAAGATCACCATGATCCTGAGTGCCTCGGATGCGGCCATTGCGCAGGCTGCACAAACTTTGCGTGAGGGTCAGTTGGTCGGCCTGCCCACCGAGACGGTGTACGGCCTGGCCGCCAATGCGACCGACGATGCCGCCGTGGCGAAAATCTTTGTGGCCAAGGGCCGCCCGGCCGACCACCCGCTGATCGTGCATGTGGCCAGTGTGGACCAGGTTGCGCTGTTTGCGTCGCAAGTACCCGAGTTTGCGCAGCGTTTGATGGCCGCTTTTTGGCCCGGCCCTCTCACCTTGATTCTGCCGCGTTTGAGCGGCGTGGCGGCGGCATCGGCCGGGGGGCAAGACTCGATCGGTTTGCGTTGCCCCTCACACCCGGTGGCGCAGGCTTTGCTGCTGGCCTGCTTGCCGCTGGGCGTGTGGGGTGTGTCGGCCCCCAGCGCCAACCGATTTGGCCGCGTCAGCCCCACCAGTGCAGCGCATGTGCAGTCTGAGTTGGGCCCAGAGTTGTTGATACTGGACGGTGGCGAGTGCGACGTGGGCATCGAGTCCACCATCATCGACTGCACGCGGGGCGAGCCCGTTTTATTGCGCCCAGGACACATCACGCGGTCGCAGATTGAGGCCGTTTGCGGCCGCGCCGTGCTGGATAAGGATGCGCCGCAAGCGTTGCTGGGCCAGCCTGCACCCCGTGCCTCGGGAACGCTCGAGTCGCACTATGCACCGCGCGCCAAGGTGTGCCTGATGACAGCTGCCGACATCACCCGCAAGCTGCAAGCTTTGGGGCCGCACGCCAACAACCTGGGACTGTGGTCGGTAGAGCGGACAGCCGGCGATGAAGGCTTTGCTGCTGGGGTGCTGTGGCGTCACCAAGCCACGACTCCCGAGCAAGCCGCACACGATTTATTCAGCGTTCTTCGCGATCTGGACGCCCGGGGCGTGACGCAAATTTGGGTGCAACTGCCGCCCGACACGCCCGAGTGGGAAGGCGTGCGGGACAGGTTACAGCGGGCTGCTGCTTGAGGCTTTTGTCCCGTTCAAAAAACAAGGCCCGCATTGCGCGGGCCTTGATGGTGGGGACTTGGGTGTTTACTTCACCAAATCAAAAAAGCCTTTGGCTTTAGCGTGGCAAAACGGTGGTTCATAAGTGCCGTGGTAATTGCCGTAGTAATTCGCGGCATTGGCTAAAGTGACAGGCCCATAAGTGGCCGCAATAGAGGGATCCACATCCACAGAAGTCACGTTTTTCAAGCCTTTGTCGTCAAAAGCTTTTTTCATGACCGCTTGGTGCACGGCAGGTGGCACTGTGGGATCACCACTACCGCCACACAGCATGAGTTGCGATTTGGGGGTCCAGTCCAGCAAGTCATTCTTTTTAGCGGCCAGGAATGTGGCGTTGTTGGCATTGGTCAAAATGTCGCTGCTGAACGCAGTTTGGAACAAGGCATCGCGTGCTTGGTTGGGTGTTTCGCCGTTGATGCCCGGCAACTTGCCGCTGGTGATCAGTGTGGTGTAGTTCAAAGTGGGGCTGGGCAGCAAAGACTCAATGCCATCGGCATAAGGTGCTTTGAAAGCGGTTTTGACATCGCTGTACAAGTTGCCATAAATCTTCTGCCAAGCGGTGACCAGGTAGGGCACAAAGAACTGGTAACCCGCAATGGCCTCAGTGAGTTTCATCGAGCCCGACAGGTTATACGGCCCAGCCAAGTGCGCGCCTGCCACCACGTTGATCTCGGAAGACAAGCTCCTTTCAATCGCGCGGTGAGCGGCCATGGAAGCGTGACCACCTTGAGAGTAGCCGGTCAACATAACCTTGCCATTCAGGCTGGCCGCTTGTGAAGACACGGCGTTGCGTGCGGCGCGGATCGAGTCGATGACCGACGTGGCTTCAGAGTCTGCGTGCAGATAGGGGTGGTAGCTGTGGTTGGACTTGGCGAACCCCAGGTAATCGGTGGCTACCACGGCGTAGCCCTGGCTGGCGTACATGGCCGCCAGCATGAATGTTTCGCCATCAGCAGGGTTGGCCAATGTGCGGGGTTTTTGGACATCGGTGCCTTTGGCATAAGCCACCAAAGGCGCAGCGGCAGTGCAATCAGCACCCGAGGGCAGCAACAAAACGCCTGACGCGTTGGAATTCTCACCCATGACGCCGGGTGTCGCGTAGTTGAGGGAAACGACCTTGACGTCACATTTGGCTTTGCCACTCAAGCCCGCAAATGGACCACCGTCGAACTGTGCTTTGGTCAGAGTGGCCAGCAAGACTGGGTTATCGATCAAGGCACCGTGGGGCGTGTCATTGCCGCCGCAAGCAGCCAAGAGGGCCGCGCCGAGCATCGGGATGCCGTACTTCAATGTTTTCATGGTGTGTCTCCATTGGATTAAAAAAGAACAATCGTTCTTTTTTCACTTTAGTCGAGTGAAACGATTCAAACCATGGGGGTATTCACCGATTTTTCATCGATTTCTGTTACAAAAAAAAAGTTATCGGTATAGCAACTTCATCACCAAAATCATCAGCGCCAGACTGGTGGTGATGATGTTGGCGATGATGATGGGCCAAGCCACCATCAAGATGCCGTAGACCAGCCACAACGCCACACCTGCGGTAAACAGGCTGTACATACCCAGCGAGATGCCACTTACGTCGCGGGTGCGAAAGGTGTGCCAAGCCTGTGGGATGAAGCTGGCGGTGGTCAGGAATGCGGCCACAGAGCCGACCCAGTCGATGAGGTTCATGGTAGGACTCCTTGTATGCGTGCTTGAAGGGTGTGCTTGAGGGGTTCAGTGTGCTTTGCTGCGCTGTGTGGTGTGGGGTTTGCGAGGCTTGGCAGGGTCCGAATCCATGTCGCGCACGGTCCATTCCAGCAGCTGGTCCAGCGCGGCCCGCGCCTGATGGGCGTTGGGATGGTGCAGCACCGCCACCAAGGTGTAGCGTTGGCCGCTTTGGCCCTTCACATAACCGGCCACCGAGGCCACATCACGCAAAGAGCCGGTTTTGAGCCAGGCGTTGCCGATCACGGGCGACTGCGGGCTGCGCTCTTTGAGGCGGGCGGCGGTGCCGTCCACCCCGGCAATGGCCAGCGAGTCGACAAAGTGCCGGGCGTGCGGGCTGGCGTGTGCGGCTTGCAGCAAGGCGGTGAGGGCCTGCGCCGTGCTGCGCTCGCTGCGCGACAGGCCCGAGCCGTTGTCCAGCACGGGTTCGTCATGTCCGGCAAAGCCTTGACGCCACCATTGCGACAAGCGCAGGCGAGATGCCTCAAAGCGCCCGGGCGCGCCCAGCTCGCTTGACAGCGTCAGGTACAGCTGCTGCGCCATCACGTTGTTCGAGAATTTGTTGATGTCTTGGATGATCTCGGACAAGGGCAAGGAGGGTGCCTCCAGCAGCAGCCGTGCAGATGCCGGGCGTGCGCCGAAGCGCACCTGCCCCGTGAGTTGTCCTCCCACACCCAGCCACATCGCCTGCATGACGCGGGGCGCATAGGCTTCGGGCTCGGGGTAGGCCACGGGCCATTCGCGTTCGCCGCAGCTGGCCGGGTAGCGGCCCGCAAAGCGCACTTGCTGCGGCTGGCTGAAGTCGGCCTGCAGTTGGCGACGCCAGTCGCTGCAAGGGGCCTGGCTGAGCGGCAGTTGCTTGGGGGCAGAAAAGCCGGCCAGCGGCGGCTCAAAGCGGACTTGCACCTGGCCGCTGGCGGCATCGGGGGTGAACTTGTAGACCACCGCCTTGAAGTTGAGCAGCAGCCCGTCCGGCCCCACGTTGTAAGGGCGCAGCGGTTCGTCGTCAAAGGGTTCAATGCGCTCGCGCACGTCGAACACGCTGCGGTCGAGCACGATGTCACCGCGCACCTCGCGCACGCCCGCTGCGCGCACTTGAGCCAGCAGATCCTGCAGGCGCTCAACCACCAACTTGGGGTCGCCGCTGCCGCGCACGACCAGGTTGCCCTGCAGCACGCCATCGCGCACGGGGCCATCGGTGTACACCCGGTTGCGCCAGACGTGGTCGGGCCCCAAAAGGCTCAAGCCGGCGTAGGTGGTGAACAGCTTCATGACCGAGGCTGGGTTGACGCTGGCTTGGGCGTGGTGCGACAAGTGCCGCGGCAAGGCGCTGCTGGACGCCGAGCCATCGGTCAGGGGCGTGATGAGCACGCTCAGGGCCGAAGGGGAAATTTGGGCTTGGTTCAGGGTTTGCAGGACAGAACGGGGCAACGTGGATTGAGCGGTACTTTGCGCATGGGCAGGCCAGAGCAGGGCGGCGCTCAGCGCCAAGGCAGTACAGGCTGCACAGGCAGCGTGGGCCAGGGTGAACAAAAATGGGCGCTGGGCGCGGGATCGGGTCATCGGGCGAGTCTAACGGGGACCACGAGGGACACACAGACCTGCGGGGTCTTCAAAAGGGGGCACAGCTCGCGCCTGTGCAGCAGCCCCGTATGATTCGGGCCATGCGATTTTCTTCAAAAACCGTGGGGCTGGCTTCGGCGGTCGTCACGGTGCTCATCTGGACGGGTTTCATTGTCATTGCACGGGCCTCGGCTTCTCGGGGATTGCTGCCTATGGACATCGTGCTGGCCCGAATTTTGGGGGCCAGCACCGTCTTGTTGCCGTGGGCTTGGTGGCTGATGCGTCCGGCACGGCAGGCGGGTGAAAAAGTGGGTTCTTTGTGGGGCCTCTCGCCCCTGCCGATGCGGCAGACGGTGCAAACCGGCCTGCTGGGCGGCTTTTTGTACGCCATCTTGGCCTACACCGGTTTTGTGTATGCACCGGCCACGCACGCCTCGGTGCTCATGCCCGGCAGCCTGCCCTTGTGGACCACCTTGCTGGCTTGGTTGTTTCTGCGCGAGAAAGTGGCCACCGCCCGTGCCCTGGGACTGGGCTTCATCGTGCTGGGCGATGTGTTGGTCGGCGGTGCGAGCTTGCTCATGGCCTTTGACGGCGGCGAGGTCTGGAAGGGCGACTTGCTGTTCATGATGGCGGCCCTGTGCTGGTCCAGCTACAGCGTGTTGGTGCGCAGCCAGGGCTTTGACGCGGTGCGGGCCACCATGGCCATCACCGCGTTTGCTTTTGTCTGTTTTGTGCCCTTGTTTGCCTTGCTGGTGGCCCTTCAGGTTTTGCCCACGCAGCTGCACCAAGCCCCTTGGTCCGAAATTCTGTTCCAAGCGGTGTTCCAGGGCATAGGCTCGGTGGTGATTTCGGGCATCACCTTCACGCAGATGGTGCGCCACTACGGTCCAGTGCGCTCGACCATGATCACGGCCTTGGTGCCGGGTTTGTCGGCGCTGGGGGCGGTGTGGTTTCTGGGCGAGCCCCTGCACTGGAATTTGCTGGCCGGGCTGGCGCTGGTGACCAGTGGCATTTTGTTTGGTGTGTGGCAAACCAAAAAACCTGCTGTTGCGCCCACTTCGCCCTCAACTGGAAGCCAGCCATGAGCGCCAGCTCCGAGCGCCGCTGGCTGGCCTTTGACACCAGCACCGATGTGCTGTCTCTGGCCGTGGCCCGTGGCGATCAGGTCTGGACCCAAACCCTGCCCGGTGGCGCACAGGCTTCAAGTGGCCTGATCCCGGCGGTGCTGGCGATGCTGGCCGAGGCCGACATGCCGCTGGCCTCGCTCGATGCCATCGTCTTTGGCCGTGGGCCGGGGTCTTTTACCGGCTTGCGCACCGCCTGCGCCGTGGCGCAAGGCCTGGCTTTTGGATCCGATGTGCCAGTGTTGCCCGTCGACACTTTGCTGGCCGTGGCCGAAGAGGCCCGCTGGTCGCAAGTGCAAGCGGGGATCATTACGTCCGATGCCGAGTTGACTGTGCTGGCGCTGCTCGACGCCCGCATGGACGAGGTGTACAGCGCTGCTTACCGTTGGGAACCTGTGCCGGGGGCAAATCTTGGTCGTTGGCACGAAGCCTCACCCTTGCAAGTGGGGGCCCCTGAAAAACTGCAGGTGCCCGATGACCGCATGGTGCTGCAGGCGGGCAACGCCTTTGCCTATTATGGCGACCGACTCCCCCGTGTGGCACCCGGTGGCTTGCGCTGCGAGGCCCTGCCCACTGCAGCCGCTTTGCTGCGCCTGGCCCCAGCCTTGTGGGCGCAGGGCCTGGCCGTGCTGGCCGAGCAGGCGATGCCGCTGTACATCCGCGACAAAGTGGCCAACACCACCGCCGAGCGCGAGGCCATGAAAGCACAAGCCCTGCAGGCTCAGTCTGCCCTGGCCAAGGCCGCAGCGCAGCCCTTAGTCTGACCATGAGTCTGCCCATGAAGCCCACACCAACGCAGGGCAGCACCCAGCCCTCCGAGGCCACGCGCAACCGCGTCACGCTGGCGCCCATGACGCAGGAGGATCTGGACGCGGTGATCGCCATCGAGCAAACCGCCTACAGCCACCCCTGGACGCGGGGGAATTTCCGCGACTCGATCAACCCCCTGTTTGAGGCCCAATGCCTGTGGCTGGACGGTGAATTGCTGGGTTACTTTTTGGCCATGCACGGTGTGGAGGAAATGCACTTGCTCAACATCACCGTCGCCCCGGCGCATCAAGGCCAGGGTTGGGGCCACATGATGCTGGACGCCTTGTCGCTCATGTCTCGCCACGCTGGCTCGCAATGGCTCTGGCTAGAGGTGCGTCAAAGCAACCAGCGCGCCTTGCAGGTGTATGCGCGCTATGGCTTCAAGCAGGTCAGCATCCGCAAGGATTACTATCCCGCAGGCCGCCAGCAACGTGAACATGCGGTGGTGATGAGTTTGAAACTGTGAGCCCCAACATGAGCGACCCCACACAATTTGACCTGGACGACCGCCAACGCGCCATGCTGGCCGAGATGGGCGTGCGCGTGTGGTGGCCGCAGCACAGAGAGGCCGCGCCACATGCTGTGGCGGGCGAGGCACCGGCCATGACAACAGTGGGTGCAGTGGGTGCGGTGCCAGCGACTGGTGTGTCCGTTGTTGCTGGGGCTGCAAGTCCGGCGCGTCCCGCACCCCCTGCACCGCCCGTTGCGCCTGCTGTGCCATTCGCCCGCCCCGCAACGCGTGGAGCTGTGGCCCCAGTGCCCGCCACAGTGCAGACCCAAGTGACTTCACATGGACAAGTTTTTGCACCCATGCCTGAAGGCTTGTCCAGCATGGGCTGGGCCGAGCTGCAAACGGCCGTGACATCCTGCCAGTCATGCGGCCTGTGCGTTGAACGCCAAACGCCAGTTTTAGGCTCGGGTCAGGGCACCGCCCGCTGGATGGTGGTGGGCGATTTGCCTTTGGACACCGATGCGCAGGAGGGCCAGCCTTTCACCGGGCCAGAAGGCGTGCTGCTGGACAACATGCTCAAGGCTGTAGGCGTGCGCCGCCAGGGCCCTATCGGCAGTGCGAATGCCAACGCCAACGCCAACGCCACTGCCAGCGCGGACGCGCCCGAAGCCTGTCTGACCCACGCCGTCAAATGCCGCCCCTTGAACGGGCGCAACCCCGACACCGCCGAGCTGGCCATTTGCGCGGGCTATTTGTCGCGCGAGGTCGCGCTGGCGCAGCCCCGCGTGATTTTGGCAATGGGCCGTTTTGCCATCCAGAGCCTGCTGGGCAGCACCGAGCCCATGGGCAAACTGCGCGGTCGTTTGCACGACTTTCAGGGCGTGCCGGTGGTGGTGACTTATCCGCCGTCGAGCTTGCTGCGCAACCCGATCGACAAGGCCAAGGCTTGGGCCGATCTGGTGCTGGCTTTGTCGGTGGCCCAAGGCTGACAGCGGCTGTCCAAGAGCGCTGCTGCGTCGACTGGCGGGGTGGCTTGTGCGGCGGCCACCATCTGGGCTTGTAGGAGGCAGGATGCTCAGACTTGGCGACGGCTGCGGGCTTGATGCTGCGAAGGGTGGGAGTCTGACAACCGCTAAAATGCCGGGTTAACCAGAATACTTCTCCGGAGCTGCCCCATGGCCAATCAACAACAAATGGCAAATGCCATCCGCGCCCTCGCAATGGACGCTGTTCAACAAGCCAACTCGGGGCATCCCGGCGCCCCCATGGGCATGGCCGACATGGCCGTGGCGCTGTGGGGTGATCACCTGCAACACAACCCCAAAAACCCGCACTGGGCCAACCGAGACCGCTTTGTGCTGTCCAACGGCCACGGCTCGATGCTGATTTATTCGGTGCTGCACCTGACCGGCTACAAACTGCCGATTGAAGAAATCAAGAACTTCCGCACCTTGCACAGCAAAACCGCTGGCCACCCCGAAGTGGGCGTGACCCCCGGCGTGGAAACCACCACCGGCCCGCTGGGTCAGGGCATCACCAACGCCGTGGGCATGGCCCTGGCCGAAAAGATGCTGGCGGCCGAGTTCAATAAAGAAGGCCACAAAATCGTCTCTCACCACACCTACGTGTTCCTGGGTGATGGCTGTCTGATGGAAGGCATCAGCCACGAAGCCGTGGCCCTGGCTGGCGCCTGGAAGCTGAACAAACTGATTGCCCTGTACGACGACAACGGCATCTCGATCGACGGCCAAGTAACCCCCTGGTTCATCGACAACACGCCCCAGCGTTTCACCGCTTGCGGCTGGAACGTGATCGATGCGGTGGACGGCCATGACGCCGCGGCCGTTTCTGCTGCAATTGCCAGTGCCAAGCACAGCGCTGACAAACCCACCCTGATCGTCTGCAAAACCGCCATCGGCAAAGGCTCGCCCAACCGTGCGGGCACCTCCAAGGCCCACGGCGAGCCATTGGGCGCTGAAGAGATCAAACTCACCCGCGAAGCCTTGGGCTGGACGGCCGAGCCCTTCAAGATCCCCAAAGCGGTCTATGCCGACTGGGACGCCAAAGTTGCTGGCAAGGCCCGCGAAGCCGAGTGGAACACCGCCTTTGCTGCTTACAAAGCCGCTTTCCCGGCCGAGGCCAAAGAGTTTGTGCGCCGCATGAAGGGCGTCTTGCCCAAGAACTTCAACCAAGTGGCGTTTGACGCCGTGGTCGCCGCCCACACCAAGGGCGAGACCGTGGCCAGCCGCAAGGCCAGCCAGCTGGCACTCGAAGCCTTCACCGCTGCCTTGCCCGAAATGCTGGGCGGCTCGGCCGACCTGACGGGCTCGAACCTGACCAACACCAAGAGCACACCCGCCTTCCGCGTGGACCTGGCCGGTGACGTGGTCAAGACGGCTGACGGCTCGGCTACCGAAGGGGCCTCCAAGATCGGCCGCCACATCAACTACGGCGTTCGCGAATTCGGCATGGCCGCCATCATGAACGGCGTGGCCCTGCACGGTGGCTACATCCCCTACGGCGGCACCTTCCTCACCTTTTCTGACTACTCGCGCAACGCCATCCGCATGGCCGCGCTGATGAAGCAGCGCGTGATTCATGTGTTCACCCACGACTCCATCGGTCTGGGCGAAGACGGACCGACCCACCAGTCGATTGAGCACGCCGCCAGCCTGCGCCTGATCCCCGGTCTGGACGTGTGGCGCCCGGCCGATACAGCCGAAACCACCGTGGCCTGGGCCGTGGCACTGCAAAACGCCAACCGCCCATCGGCCTTGCTGCTGAGCCGCCAGAACTTGGCTTACTCACCCAAGAGCGATCTGGGCGACATCAGCCGCGGCGCGTATGTGCTGTCCGAGCCCGAGCACGTCGGCATCAAGAAAACCCACGGCGTGATCATCGCCACCGGCTCTGAAGTGCAACTGGCCTTGGCGGCGCAAAAGCTGTTGGCCGAACGCAAGATTGGCGTGCGCGTGGTCTCTATGCCCAGCACCAATGTGTTCGACCGCCAGGACAGCGAATACAAACAAAGCGTGCTGCCCAAAGGTCTGCCTCGCGTGGCGGTCGAGATGGGTAGCACCGACGGTTGGTGGAAATACGGCTGCGCCGCCGTGGTCGGCATCGACACCTACGGCGAGTCGGCCCCCGCACCTGTGCTGTTCAAACACTTTGGCTTCACCGCCGAAAACGTGGCCGACACCGTCCACACTGCGCTGCTCAAGGCCTGATCAGGCCCGCCGGATGAACCCTTCAGCGCCATGGGTTTGACCCTGCGCTGAAGCCATGTTCAGGGATTAGGCCCATGCAATGGGGCTGGTTTCAAATCCGGTTACGTAACGGTTTAGTAACTTTTCTCCTGAGGCATTCAAATGACCATCAAGTTGGGCATCAACGGATTCGGTCGCATCGGCCGCCTGGCCCTGCGCGCAGCGCTGAAACACGGTTTTGACGACATTCAAATCGTCGGCATCAACGACCCCAAGCCCTCCGACTACCTGGCCTACATGCTCAAGTTCGACAGCGTACATGGCCGCTTTGATGGCACGGTGGACTTCACCGAAGACAGCTTGATCGTCAACGGCAAGAAGATCAAGCTCTCGCACGAGCGCGATGCGCACAACCTGCAGTGGGGCGCCATGGACGTGGACACCGTGCTCGAATGCACGGGCCACTACCTGACCGAGCCCACCAGCCAAATGCACATCCTGGCTGGCGCCAAAAAGGTGGTGATCTCGGCCCCGTCCAAAGACAGCATCCCCATGTTTGTCTATGGCGTGAACCACAAAAAGTACGCGGGCGAAGCCATCGTTTCGAATGCCTCATGTACCACCAACTGCCTGGCCCCCGTGGTGAAAGTGCTCAACGACAAATGGGGCATCAAGCGCGGCCTGATGACCACCGTGCACGCCGCCACCGCCAGCCAAATGACCGTGGACAGCTCGTCGCGCAAAGACTGGCGCGGTGGCCGTGGCATTTTGGAAAACATCATCCCCAGCAGCACCGGCGCGGCCAAGGCCGTGGGCGTGGTGATCCCCGAGATCAAGGGCAAGATCACCGGCATGGCGCTTCGCGTGCCCACCTCGGATGTGTCGGTCATTGACCTGACTGTGGAGCTGAACAGCGACGCCAGTTACGCCGAGATTTGTGCTGAGATGAAAGCGCAGAGCGAAGGTGCCTTGAAGGGCGTGTTGGGGTACACCGACGAAAAAGTCGTCTCCACCGACTTCCGCGGCGAGCCCTGCGCCAGCGTGTTCGATGCGACTGCAGGCATTGCGCTGGACAAGACCTTCGTCAAGATCGTCGCTTGGTACGACAACGAATGGGGTTACGCCAAGCAGTGCCTGGAGATGGTGCGGGTGGTTTCCAAGAAGAAGTGATTCGCGTCTAATGGGGCAGGTGCCTGAGGCAGACTCAGCTGCCGCTGCCCCGCCAGGGCTCAGAGGCGCTTCGCTTTGCCACATCGCCCCGGCGGGGCACCGGCAGCAGAGTCGTGGGGATATCGGCGCTTGGGGTGAACCTGACTTTAAGTTCAGCGGTGCGTCGCAACTTTAGGTGTCCGTTGTAAAGGCGCATGCGACGTCGTCGCCTCAAGGCGCTCGGCCAGCCAGACCTTGATCACGGACTGCCTCGTCACCCCCAGTTTGCTGGCTTCGCGATCCAGCGAGTCAACCATCCATGTTGGGAAATCAACATTCACCCGCTTCTGCGCCTGCTGCACGCGTCTGGCTTTGGACAAGTCCAAAGAAGCCGTGATGTCGGCGCCATCATCAAACGCTTGCTCAAACTTTTTAGCTTTCATAAAGTGACACCTCTTCTGTGCGTGCGTGACGCACGGATGTTGCACTATTTCGTTCATGAAGCCGCCAAGCGTTTGCGCGTGGTGGTTTTTGTACGAACAGACAGGACTTGAGTTTCGTGAGCAAAAGCCAGCATGCTGGCCAAAGCCTTATTGACGGCTTCAGAAGTCGGAAACGCCTTGAGAATTTCGGGCTGCAACACCACGACATTGCTGCCCTGCGCGAAATGTTTAAGGTGCTTGCCGCGAACACCCTTGCCCAATTGGTCGCGCTTCAATTCAGGAATATCCAGATCAGCCATTTTTGTAGATGTCTTTTTCATATCGGGTTGCCTTTCTTGCGCTGATGATTCGAATGCTGTTGCGACGCTCCGTGTGAACAACCACCAAAAGTCGATCCTTGTTTGAGATGCCATAGGTTCGGCTCCAGTCTTCGTCCATTGAGTGATCAGAGTCCGAAAAAGTCAAGGCTAGAGCATCTCCAAAAACGCTGACAGCCTCTTCAAAAGACACGCCATGCACGCCGCATGGTCGAGGTCGCAAACAATAGCAATTCTGCTACTGACCAGAATAAATAACATATGCTGCGAGCCGGCGCTAAACGCATTTGCAGAACATCCCTAGCCGACCCCATTTGTTCTGCCCTCCATTTGTGCTGAGGGCAATTGGTGATTTGAGCTAGAAAATACTACCGAGACCCAACCCCGCAAGGAATGCGGCCTCCAGTGCAGCAACACCTACGCCATCTACACCCTGCGGAACACGCATGCTTTCATATTGCCGTTGAGCCTTAATGTACGTAAGCGTCATCCGCGCAAGCTCTTGCGGATCAGCCCACAACCAATTGCATGAAGGACAGACGTCTATCATCACATTCTTGTTTTCCATGTATCCATAATGTTCCATCGTCGTTGAACATTCCGGACAGCTACCTACTGGTTCATTATGTTGACTTGCTTCAGTTGGACCATGGGTGTAATTCCCTAAAATAGGGTCGTCAGATAGTTTCTGAATCACCTTGAATAGATTGCGTTGCTTAATCATGACTCCAGAGCATTGATTGCATCGCATCGCTATTTGTTCATCATCATTACCCTGAGTAAGGGGCGATTTGCAGCGCGGACAGTCCATAAATTTCTCCTTTATATCAAGTACGTGAGCTCGCCCGGAGTTCCCAGTGTGGGGATGGATTCTAATTCCAACTGCACCACTGCTCAATAATTGAGCGGACATGAAGAGCGGTTCTGGTAGTGTGTCAGTTTGACCCACACACATCACGAGCCACCCCTCATGTCCTACGTGCAGCTTACCTCTATTCCCGCCGACCGCGATTTGACCAGCTTGTGGGCGTAGTGCCGATCTTGCTGTGACCAGACCGTTCATTGGGCACGCGCTGGTCAAACTGAAATCGGCGGCCTTGATCAAATGGTCATCGGCGTCAACATGCAGGGATAAATGAACAGACCCAACCCGGCACCCAGCCCCTCGCAACCTCCCTACCGCACCATCCAGCGCAGCAGGCGTGAAGCACTCCATTGTAAAAAAATACGAAAAATTAGCTACAAAAAATTTTGATGGGCTCAACACATTTTAGAAGCACGACACTGCAGAGAAGTACAGAAAACCAGCTTCGCACCCACAAGCCGCCTGGTGAAAAGCCTCAACGCCCCGCCCGAATCCAGTCCACCGCCTTCTCCGCGATCATGATCGTCGGCGCATTGGTGTTGCCGCTCACGATGCGCGGCATGACCGAGGCGTCGACCACGCGCAGGCCCCGCACACCGTGCACCCGCAGTTGCGCGTCCACCACCGCCATGTTGTCTTGGCCCATTCGGCAGGTGCCCACCGGGTGGTAGACCGTGTCGGCGTGTTGGCGAATCCAGTGTTCGAGTTGTTCGTCGCTGCGCGCATCGGCAGACGCTGCCCACTCTTTGCCGTACGCGGCCAAGGCAGGCTGGGACAAGATGTTTTGGGCTTGACGCACGCCATCGCGCAAGCGCTGCAGGTCACGCGGGTCGCTCAAAAACTGCGGGTCAATCAGCGGGGCGCTGTTCGGGTCGCGGTCGGCCAATTGTACACGGCCACGGCTGTCCGGTTGCAACAGACACACATGCAGCGAGTAGCCGTGCCCCAGCGTCAGTTGGCGGCCGTGGTCCACCAGTTTGGCCACCACGAAGTGAAGTTGAATGTCCGGGTGCGCCTCGTCAGGTCGGCTTTTGTAAAAGGCACCACCCTCTGCAAAGTTGGTGGTGAGCGGCCCCTTGCGGTGCTGCCGCCAGGCCCACAGGGCTTGCAGGGTCTGCCATGTACCCCGGGCTGAGACGCCGATCAAATCGGTTTGCCCTGGCGCATCGGCCACCAGCACCGCGTCGGGGTGATCGTGCAGGTTTTCGCCCACACCGGGCAAGTCTCGCAGCACCGCGATGCCCAGGCTTTGTAAATGCGCGGCGGGCCCAATGCCTGAGCGCATGAGGATGGCGGGCGATTGAAACGCGCCTGCGCTCAAAATGATTTCACGCCGAGCGGTCAGGGTCTGTGCCCTGCCACCCTGCAAGGTGTGCACTTGCTGAGCCACGCCATCGACCAGGCCAATGCGGTCCACGGCGATGCCGGTCATGACGTGCAAATTGGGGCGGCCCCGGTTCGGCGTGAGGTAGGCCTTGGCCGCGCTGAAACGCTCGCCTGCCTTCTGCGTGACTTGGTACAGGCCCACGCCTTCTTGTGTGGGGCCATTGAAATCGGTGGTGTGCGACAACCCCGCTTGCACGCCCGCGTCGACAAAGCGTTTGGCGAACGCATTGGGGCTTTGCAGATCGGCCACATTCAAAGGGCCGTTTTGGCCATGCCATTCGTTGTGGATGCGCTCGTTGTGTTCGGCCTTCAGAAAGTAGGGCAAGACCTCGGCCCAAGACCAACCTGCGCAACCCATCTGGGCCCAAGTGTCGTAGTCAACCTGTTGACCACGGATATAGGCCATCGCATTGGTGGAGCTGGAGCCGCCCAAGGTGCGGCCACGCGGCTGAAAACCGATGCGGCCATTCAAGCCGGGCTGGGGCACGGTGTCCAAGCCTTGCGAGACGATTTCGGTGCGGGCCATGAGCGCGATGCCCGCAGGGCAATGGATCAACGCGCTGGTGTCGGGCGGCCCAGCCTCGATCAGGGCCACCTGGACGGCAGGGTCTTCGCTTAAACGGGCTGCCAGCACACATCCAGCCGAGCCACCGCCCACGATCACGTAATCAAATTCCATGAAATCTCCCTGTCTAAATTGTTCTGCTGCCAATATTAAGGAACCTGCGTGTTCTGGTCGGTCATGTGCGCGTCAAGCCCGCGCCAAGCAGCAACACCCCGAGGCGACCTCTTTTTTATCCCCAGATCCTTCACAATGGCAAAAAAATTGGAGGCAAGCCATGCAGATCGCAATTAAAGTCGATTCCCCGGAACGGTTCAGCAGGACTCACCCATGAACAGCCCAACCGTCAAATTCGAAGAGTCTTGGCAAGACAAGCGCTGGCTGTGGCTGCTGAGCCCTTCGATACCCCTGACATTCACGGGCTCCTTGCTGGCTTTCGTCTGGACAGGCCAATGGGGGTGCATGCTGCTGTCCCCGCTGGTGATTCATGCGTTGTTGCCGGTGCTCGACCGCGTGTTGGGCGAGGACTTCAGCAATCCGCCCGAATCGGCAGTGGCGCAACTCGAACAGGACATGTTTTACCGCGCCATGGTGTGGGCCTATGTGCCAATGCAAATGATCGGCACAGTCTTGGGCGCTTGGATCGCGGTCACCCAACCGTTATCTTGGATGGGCTATGCCGCCTTGGTGTTGACGGTGGGGGCCATCAACGGCGTGGGCATCGGCACCGCGCATGAGTTGGGCCACAAAAAAGAGGCGGTGGACCGGTGGCTGTCCAAGATCGCTTTGGCCCCCAGTGCATATGGCCACTTTTTTGTGGAGCACAACCGGGGCCACCACAAACGCGTAGCCACTCCTGAAGACCCGGCCAGCGCACGCATGGGCGAAAGCTTTTGGGCTTTTTTGCCGCGCTCTGTGTGGGGCAGCTGGCAATCGGCCTGGGCGCTGGAGCAAGAGCGGTTGAACCAAAAAGGCATGAACGTTTGGCATCCCCAAAACCACAACCTGCAAGCTTGGGGCCTGACGCTGGTTATGTTTGGTGCTCTGGTGGCATGGCTGGGCTGGATGGTCTTGCCCTTTTTGGTGCTGCAGGCCGTGTACGCAGCCTCGATGCTGGAGGTGGTGAATTACGTGGAGCATTACGGTTTGCTCCGGCAAAAAGACACAGCCCGGCGTTACGTGCGTTGCGAGCCCGAGCACTCTTGGAACAGCAACCACCTGGTGGGCAACCTCGTGTTGTATCAACTGCAACGGCATTCAGACCACCACGCCCACCCCAGTCGGCGCTACCAAGCGCTGCGGCATTTCGCCGCTGCTCCGCAACTGCCCGCAGGTTATGCCACCATGATCACGGTGGCCTATTGCCCGCCCCTGTGGTTTGCGTGGATGGACCACCGCGTGATGGCGCACTATGGCGGGGACCTGAGCTTGGTGAATGTGCAAGCATCGGCCTGACCCGGAATCCATTTCCGCAAGTGCGCTTAGCGAGGACTAAAGGATGGACCCCGGATCTTCGTCCGGGGTGACAACTCCCAAATGTCACCCCGGCCTCCGAGCCGGGGTCCACAACCCCTTGTCATCCCGGGTCTGACCTGGGATCCATGTCTTCAAGTGCGCTTGCGAGTGCTGAAGGATTGATCCCGGATCGCTGCGGCTGCTCCTGTTTTTGGGGCTGTCATTTCTCCACAAACGCCAACACCGCTTCCAACATCCGCCGCACATGCGGCTGCACGCCCGCAGCCACCTCGGGCAGATAGTCAAACGGCCAGATTTCTTGCATGTAGCTGCTCTGCGTCATCTCCAGTTGCACCGCGTGAATGCCTTGTGCTGGGTTGCCGTATTGGCGGGTGATGTGCCCGCCCTTGAAGCGGCCGTTGAGCACCGCTGTGTAGCCGGTGGCTTGCTTGCCAATGGACAGCAGCTGCTCGGCCAATGACGGGTCGCAACTGGCGCCGTTGGCGGTGCCCAGGTTCAGGTCGGGCAACTTGCCTTCAAAAAACCGCGGCAACACCGAGCGGATCGAGTGCGCGTCCCACAAGGCGGCGACGCCATGCACCTCACGCAGCCGCGCCAGCTCTTGCGCCAACTGTGCGTGGTAGGGCTGCCAAACGGCATCTCGCCGCTGGGCGATTTCAGCCTCGCCGGGCACATCGCTCGAATCGCGGTACAGCGGCTGGTCGTCAAACAAGTCCACCGGGCACAGGCCCGTCACGCTTTGTCCGGGGTACAGGCTCGCGCCATCGGGAGGGCGGTTCAGGTCGATCACAAAGCGTGAATGCGTGGCCACCAGCACCGAGGCACCGAGCGCATCGGCAAAGTCGTACAGACGCTCCAGATGCCAGTCGGTGTCGGGCACGCGCTGGGCTTCGTCGGTCAGGCGTGAGGCCAATGCAGGCGGCACATGGGTGCCCACGTGGGGCATCGAAACCAGCAAAGGGCGAGTGCCCTGGCGAAAACGAAAAGGCGGTTCGGTGGTTTGAAAAGTCATGCTTGATGAGGTGACAGGGGTGGATGTTCGGGCATGGGGCTCATTCGGTGCAAGGCCATGCCATCAACCGCCAAGCGCCCCTGGCGCACCACGCTGCAGGCCGGGCGTTGGCCCAGCCAATAGGCGAGTTCTGCCACGTCGCCCAAAGGCCACAGCACAAAATTGGCGGGGCAACCGACCGCAATGCGCCCGTGCGTGTCTTGCAAGCCCAGCGCTTGCGCGGCATGGCGCGTCACACCCGCCAAGGCCTCGGGCACGGTCATGCGAAACAAGGTGCACGCCATGTTGACCATGAGCAGCAGGCTCAAGGCAGGGGACGTGCCCGGGTTGTGATCTGTGGACACGGCCATGGGCACGCCTGCTGCGCGCAGGGCTGCAATGGGCGGCATGTGGGTGTCGCGCAGGGTGAAGTAAGCGCCGGGCAAAAGCACCGCCACTGTGCCGGCTTGCCGCATGGCGGCGATGCCTTCGGCGCTCAGGTGTTCGATGTGGTCGCACGACAGCGCGCCGTAGCGTGCCGCCAGCGCAGAGCCGCCCATGTCCGACAACTGCTCGGCATGCAGTTTGACCGGCAAGCCCAGCGCTTGCGCCGCCTGAAACACCTGCTCGGTCTGCGCCAGAGAGAAGCCGATGGTTTCGCAAAACACATCCACCGCATCCACGAGGCCTTCGGCAGCGAGCGCGGGCATCATCTCTTCGCACACGAGTCGGATGTAGTCGTCGCTGCGCCCGGCATATTCGGGCGGCAACGCGTGCGCCCCCAAAAACGTGGTGCGCACCGTGACGCCAAAGGCCTGGCCCAAGCGCCGGGCCACGCGCAGTTGTTTGCGCTCGTGTTCCAGGCTCAGGCCATAGCCCGATTTGATCTCGATGGCGCAAACGCCTTCGCTCAGCAAAGCCTGCAAACGAGGAACTGACGCATCGAACAAGGCGTCTTCGCTGGCCTCGCGTGTGGCCTTGACGCTGGACACAATGCCGCCCCCGGCACGCGCCACCTCTTCGTAGCTGGCACCGGCCAGGCGCATGGCGAATTCGTTGGCGCGTTGGCCGCCGTACACCAGGTGCGTGTGGCAGTCCACCAGGCCCGGCGTCACCAAGGCGCCTCGACCATCGTGCCGGGGCAGCTGATGGTAGGCGTCAGGCAGATCTGCATGCGCCCCTACCCAGGCAATCACGCCTTGCGCCACCACGATGGCCGCATCGGGCAACGCTGGCAGGCCCGCGCCCAAAGCCTCAGGGGCCAGTTGCAGGGGGTGCCAGATGCCATTGGCGCTGGGCAAAGCAGCCAGGTTGAAATCGTCGGTCATGGTCGGCTTCACTGCATTCACTTGACCATGGGCAGCTTCAGCCCCTGCTTTTTGGCGGTGGCCACGGCCAGTTCATACCCGGCATCGGCGTGGCGCATCACGCCCGAGCCACTGTCGTTGACCAGCACACGCGCCAGGCGCTCGGCCGCCGCGTCGGTGCCGTCGGCCACGATGACCATGCCGGAGTGTTGTGAATAGCCCATGCCCACGCCACCGCCGTGGTGCAGGCTGACCCAGCTGGCGCCACCTGCGGTGTTGAGCAAGGCGTTCAGCAGCGGCCAGTCGCTCACGGCGTCGGTGCCGTCTTTCATGGCTTCGGTTTCGCGGTTCGGGCTGGCCACCGAGCCGGTGTCCAGGTGGTCGCGGCCAATGACGATGGGGGCTTTCAATTCACCGGTGCGCACCATCTCGTTGAAGGCCAGTCCGGCCAGGTGCCGCTCGCCCAGGCCCAGCCAGCAAATGCGTGCGGGCAAGCCCTGAAAGCTGATGCGCTCGCGCGCCATGTCCAGCCAGCGGTGGGTGTGCGTGTTGTTCGGAAACAGTTC
>Ga0209550_10001688_pt1 | contig 21164 bp, 22 predicted proteins | sample LauGreSuBDMM15SN_2_FD_187567 | JGI IMG/M metagenome (GOLD analysis project Ga0209550, IMG submission 187567) | Freshwater lake microbial communities from Lake Michigan, USA - Su13.BD.MM15.SN (SPAdes) (version 5) | ecosystem: Environmental > Aquatic > Freshwater > Lake | place: Lake Michigan... | reverse complement strand
CACATCTCTGCCGTCCAGCGGCCAATGCCGCGGATCGCCACCAGCTCATCGATGATGGCCGCGTCGTCCATCTCTTGCCAGGCCTGCACATGAACCGCGCCCGAGCTGAAGTGCACCGCCAGATCGACCAAGTACTCCACTTTGCGCGCCGACAAACCCGCCGCCCGCATGTCATCGACCTTGAGCTTAAGCAAGCCATCCGGCGACAGGCATTGGGGCAATGCCGCAAAACGGTCCCACACCGACTGTGCGGCCTTGACCGAAATTTGTTGACCCACGATGGAACGCGCCAAGGTCACAAAAGCATCGCCCCGGGTTTCCAGAATGGCATCGCCAAACTGGGGGATGAGCTTTTTCATGACCCGGTCTTTTTTGGCCAGGTGCGCGCACGCCTCGGCCCAATAAGCGGGCGTGACAGGGATCACCTCAAGGCTTGAGCTGATCGTCATGGCGCCGACTCCCAGGTCGTGCCAGCGGCCGAGTCTTTCAGCAAAATGCCTTGGGCCAGCAAGTCGTTGCGAATGCGGTCGGCTTCGGCAAAATTCTTGGCCTTTTTGGCGTCTGCCCGGGCCTGGATCTGGGTCTGAATGGCGGCATCGTCCAAGCCTGCACCCGCTTGCAGGTAAACCGTGGGGTCGGTTTGCAGCAAACCCAGCAAGCCCCCCAAAGCCTTGAGCAAACCCGCACGCTCGGCAGAGCCATTGCGGTTGACTTCGCCCGCCAATTCGAACAAAACGGCCACCGCTTCGGGCGTGCCAAAGTCTTCGTCCATGGCGGCCTTGAATCGGGCGGCCATGGGTTCAGCCCAATCCAGCTTCACGTCAGCAGCCGGCACGCTTTGCAATGCGGTGTAAAGACGCTTCAGGGCGCCTTTGGCATCGTTCAGGTGAACATCGCTGTAATTGAGCGAGCTGCGGTAGTGGCTGCGCACGATGAAAAAGCGCACCGTCTCGGCATCAAACTCTTGGAGCACATCACGTATGGTGAAGAAGTTGCCCAGGCTCTTGGACATCTTCTCGTTGTCCACGTTGATGAAGCCGTTGTGCATCCAAAAGCGCGCCAGGGTCTGGCCGTTAGCGCCTTCGCTTTGGGCGATCTCGTTTTCGTGGTGCGGAAACTGCAAGTCAGCCCCGCCGCCATGGATGTCAAAAGTCTGGCCCAACAGCTCGCAGGCCATGGCCGAGCACTCAATGTGCCAACCAGGGCGGCCCGTGCCAAAAGGGCTGGCCCATTTGACGTCTTCGGGCTCGGTGGGCTTGGCGCTCTTCCAGAGCACGAAGTCGAGCGGGTCATTTTTGTCCGTCTCCACCGCCACGCGCTCACCGGCGTTCAATTCGTCCAGCGACTTGCCCGACAACTTGCCGTAACCCGCAAACTTGCGCACCGAATAGTTCACGTCGCCATTGCTTGCACGGTAGGCCAAGCCTTTTTGCTCCAGCGTGCCGATCATGCTGAGCATCTGGGGCACGTAGTCAGTCGCGCGGGGCTCGTGCTGGGGACGTTCAATGTCCAGCGCATCGGCGTCTTGATGCAAGGCATCGATCATGCGGTCAGTCAGGTGGCGGATGGTTTCTCCGTTGTCCAGCGCGCGCTTGATGATCTTGTCGTCGATGTCGGTCACGTTGCGGACATAAGTAACCTGGTAACCACTGACCTTGAGCCAGCGTTGCACCACATCAAAGGCGATCATTGAGCGGGCATGGCCCAGATGGCACAGGTCATAGACCGTCATGCCACAGACGTACATGCGCACATGGCCAGGCTCGGCGGGTGAAAACTCGGAAACAGCTCGGCTGAGCGTGTTGAAAATGCGCAAACTCATGTCAAATCGAAAAAATAGCAGTCAAAAAAGCCGCCTAGGCGCTGAGACCCGTGACGGCAGCTCAGATGATGGCGGTAAATCGGCTCAAAAAACCAGCGCGCACGGGGCTGGCGGCACCTTTCGGCACACGGAAATCCGCAAGGGGCTCCGCTACAATGAATAATTAGTATATCTCCGAGCCAAGGCCTCTGGTGCTCTTTTTGAGCCGGCCTGCGTCACCCCCAGCGGCTCGGGTGCGTCTTTTCACCCCCCCTCTATTTCTTTGGGTACCCATGCGAAACTGGCTCAGTTGGATAGCTTTTTGCACCCTGTGGACTTGCAGCCTGGGCGTGCGAGCCGACTTGTACACCGATGTCAACGCCTTGGTCCAAAGCGGCCAATGGGCGCAAGCCCAGGCCTTGGCAGAAGCCCGTCTGAAAACCGCGCCCACCGACCCGCAAATGCGCCTGCTGCAAAGCCATGTCCAGACCGGACTGGGTCAAACCCAGGCGGCCATGGACACGCTTCGCGCCCTGACCCAGTCTTTCCCCGAATTGCCCGAACCGCACAACAACCTGGCGGCCCTGCTGGTGCGCGAAAATCGCCACGACGAGGCGCTGACCGCCTTGCACGCGGCTCTCAGGGCGCGGCCTGACTACGCGCTGGCCCTGGAAAACCTGGGTGATCTGCACCTGGCCATGGCCGCACAGGCCTTCGCGCGCGCTCGGCTCGTCACACCCACCCAATCCCGCTTGCAAACCAAACAAGAGGGTGCCGAACGGGTGATGCGCTCACCCTGATACAACCTCTGCGATTGTCGCCTTGCTGACCTCCTTGCCCGCCAACGTTCAACCCTTAATGCTTAAACCCATGACACCCTTGAACCACCATCGTCGTTGGGCCGCCCTGGCCCTGAGCCTGAGCTTGCTTGCCCCCTGGGCCACACAAGCGCAAAACGCCAGCACAGCTGCGAGCGCCAGTACGCCCAAAGTACGGATCACCACCTCGGTGGGCGACATCGAAGCCGAGTTGTATGCCGACAAGGCCCCCAAAACCGTCGCGAACTTTTTGCAGTACGTGAGCGAGAAACACTATGAAGGCACGATTTTTCACCGCGTGATTGCCGGCTTCATGGTGCAAGGCGGTGGCTTCGACGCCCAATACAAAGAAAAGAAAACCCGCGCACCGGTCCCACACGAGGGACGCCAGGCACTGGCTGGCGGCCTGAAAAACACCATCGGCACACTGGTCATGGCGCGCACCAACGACCCACAATCGGCCACCGCACAGTTTTTCATCAACGTGGTGGACAACGCCTTTCTGGACCCCACCCCGATCCCCGACGGTGACCCGGTCGCCAAATTTCAATACCAAGGCCGTGTTTACGAGAACGTGGCCCGAGCCCAACTGCTGAACGCCCCCCAACTGTTCGGCTACACCGTTTTTGGCAAAGTCACGTCCGGCATGGACGTGGTCCAAAAAATCCGCAACACGCCCACCGGCGCTGGCGGCCCCTTCCCGACCGATGTTCCCCTGACACCGGTTGTCATCCAATCCATCACTTTGTTGAAGTAACACCATGAGCAACCCACAAGTCGAACTGCACATCACCGGCTACGGCGTCATCACCCTCGAACTGGATGCTGAAAAAGCCCCCAAGTCGACCGAAAATTTTCTGGCCTATGTGAACAAGGGTCATTACGACAACACGGTTTTTCACCGCGTGATCCCTGGCTTCATGGTCCAGGGCGGTGGTTTTGAGCCCGGCATGACCCAAAAGCCCACGGACGCCAACATCGAAAACGAAGCCAACAATGGCCTGAAAAACGACGAGTACACCGTGGCCATGGCCCGCACCTCGGCGCCCCACTCGGCTTCGTCGCAGTTCTTCATCAACGTCGCCAAAAACGATTTTTTGAACCACACCGCACCCTCCATGCAAGGCTGGGGCTACGCCGTTTTCGGCAAAGTGGTCAAGGGCACCGAAGTGGTCGACCAGATCAAGGGCGTGAAAACAGGCAACCGCGGCGGCCACGGTGACGTGCCGAAAGATGACGTCGTGATCGAAAAAGCTGTTGCCCTGTGATGGACTGAGCCGTGTCCGCTGACCCGCGCACCACAGCGCCGACCCTGGGTCGGCTGACAGCGCCAGCGGCATGGCAAAACGTGGACTTGATCTCGGACCTGCACCTGCAAGCCTCAGAGCCGGCCACTTTCGAAGCCTGGCGCCAGTACATGGCGAACACGCCGGCCGATGCGGTGCTGATTCTGGGTGACCTGTTTGAGGTCTGGGTGGGCGACGATGCCGCCGAAACTGACCCTTTTTTGCAAAGCTGCGCGCAGGTCTTGCGCCACACCGCGCAGCGCTTGCATGTGGCTTTCATGCATGGCAACCGGGACTTTCTGCTGGGGCCGCGCTTCTTGTCCGATTGCGGCGTGCACGCTTTGAGCGACCCCTGCTTGCTGCATTGGGGCGAGCAATGCATTTTGCTCAGCCACGGAGATGCGCTGTGCTTGGACGACAGCGCCTACCAAGCCTTTCGCCAGCAGGTGCGCAGTGCCGACTGGCAAACTGAATTTTTGGCCAAACCCCTGCACGAGCGCCTGGCGCTGGCTCGCGGCATGCGGGCACAAAGCGAATCCCAAAAGCACAGCGGTGCGGTCTACGCCGATGCCGACGCGATCATGTCTTTGAATTGGCTCCATGCCGCCGTGGCGGATCGCCTGGTCCATGGCCACACGCACCAGCCCGCCGACCACCCACTTGGATCAGGGCAAAGGCATGTGCTGAGCGATTGGTCGCTGGATCACGCACCCGCTCGAGCACAGGTGTTCAGGATGCAACGCGGCGGTGATTTCAACCGGTTGGACCTGACGCCAACCACCCACAACATTTTGTAGGTAGGTGTCTTCAGGTCCGACTCACCGGTTGTCAGCTTCGCAACAAGTTCTTCAGCACGTTTTGCAAGCGCCGTGCGGTGGGTTCGTCGTGCGGGCCTGACAGGACCTGCGCCACATCGAGTGCCCAGGTTTCGTTGGGGCCAGGTTGATTGCGCTGGGTCAGCAATTGCAACTGCAGGGCGCGGCGATCGCTGATTTTGTCAGCAGGCGACGGCACATCGGCTGCCATCTCCAAACGCAGCAAGGCTGTGGCACCCGAGGTTTTAGGCTCGGCGCTCACGGCTTGTGCCCAAGCTTGACGGGTGGCGGCGTTGATGCCTTTGCCCAACTCTTGCACAGTTGGCAAGTCCTCGACTTGGCGCGCTTGCCAAGCCGTCATCACACGACCCAGGGTCTCGCCGTGCGCTTGTGCCGCCAGCTTGCGCAGGGACAATTCGGCGCGCTCCATGGCTTCGCGTTGGGCGCGGAAAGCCGCATCACCCAAGCGCGGGCCACGGTCCTCCCGAGGCTCACGGTCGCCAAAGCGATCACCGCCTCGGTCACCAAAACGGCCAGCACCTGGACCCCGGTCGCCACCGGGGCGCGCCCCGCGCTCGCCAGGGCGGCCATCACGGCGACCATCGCGCCCGGCAGGTGCTTCGGGACGCTTTTGGCCAGGCCGATCGTCGCCGCGCACCGCCACCACGGGTTTGGCGGGCTTGGGTGCAACCACGGACGGCGCAGGCTCTTCTGGGCGCACGCTGTCCGAATCGGGTGCTGCTTGCGGCGCTTCGGCAGTTGCCGCGTCGCTGGCTTGTTCGTTTGCTGGAACCTCTGCGGTTGCGGCTGCAACGGCTGAAGCCTCATCACCTTGGGCCTCGGCCACTGCTTGAGGGGGCACCAAAGCCGCGGCGCTTGAAGTGGATGCCGAAACGGGTGACTGGACTGCTTGGGCAGCTTGCGCCTGCAAGGCTTGCCCACGCAAGGCCGCGTCAAGCGCGGCCATGGCTGCGCGGATTTTGGCCGCATCGCCACTGGCGTTGGCCGAATCCAAGGCTTTGGAGGCATCAAGAACCGCACGATCGTGGGCACTGACAGGGCCTGTAGGCTGAGGGCGGTCTGTGCCTTTGCGCTGGAAGGCCTCGTCCAGCGGGGCGCGGAACACTTCCCATAGTTTTTGCTCGGTCTTACGGTCCAGCGGCACCGACTGGGCCTCCACTTGCCAGCGTTGCTGCAAGGCTTTGACGGCGTCGACACGCAAGGCCGGAGCTGCACCCACTTCGCGGGCCTCGTTGATCAGCGCCTGGCGGCGCTCAATGCTGGCTTTTTGCGCTGCTTCGAGGGGGGCTGCGGCGGCTTTGAAAATGCTTTTCCACTGGCCCTGCATTTCGCCAAAGGCCTTCTCGCTCAAGTGGCCGGCATTGCGCCAACGGTCGGCAAACTGGTGCAATGCGCGCAACTGGGCGCGCCAGTCCTCGCTTTGGGCATGCTCTTCGGTCCAGGCCTTGACCTCGTTCATCAGCGCCACGCGTTGGGCCCGCTGGTCAGCCGAGTCTTTTTTCATTTGCTCCAGCCAGGCCAGCACGGCTTTGTAGGCCTCGTTGCAAGCGGCATCAAAACGCTTCCACAGCGCATGGTTAGGCAGGCCGCCTTGGTCAATTTGCTTCCAGCCGTCGCGCAATTGGCGCAACTTGTCTTGCATTTTTCGGCCACCCACGGTGGGGACTTTGTTGGCATCGAGCAAGGCTTCGGCTTGAGTGACCAGGTCGGTGCGCACCTGATCGGCCAACCAGCGTTGCCAGCCTTCGGCATCGCCACCGGCCGTCAAAGACTTGTGCAAGCGCTCATCCAGACTGGTGTCCAACTGCTTGCCGTGGGTCTTGAGCACGTTGCGCAAAGCGACTGCAGCATCGGCAGGCGATGCACCTTCGCCCTCGGTCAGTTGCTTTTCCAGCACCTCCAAAGCTTGGGTCACAGCCAACATGGCTTGCTCACGCAGCGCCTGGCGCTGGGCAGGGTCGATTTTGGGTTTGACCGCTTTTTCGGCTTGTTCCGTTTTGGCGGGTTTGGCCGATTCGGCTACAGCAACGACCTGTTGCGAGAATTCGCCTCGCAGGCGGCGGATCTCGTCGGCCCACACCGGCACTGGGGGCAAAGCGGTTGTGGCGTCGGTTTGGGCCAAAGCAGCCAAAACCGCTGCAGCCGAAAAACCGTCCCAAACCGCCTGCAGCTGCTTGCCCGCAGCGTCCAATTGAGGTGGGTATTTCAGCTCTACGCTGGGCCAGACGCTGCTCAGTGTCAGGGCCTGGGCCTGGTTCTGCCACTGCGCCACATCGGCCTCCAAGCCGGTTTGACCGCCCAGGGCCTCGGCCAGCGATTTGGTGGACAGAACCTCAATGCGCTGGGCCAGCAACACCGCTGCTTCGCGCTGCACCATGACCTGGTGCTGCAGGTCCTCCACGCCCTTGACCACTTCGGTCAAGCGATGTTTGAGGCCCGCCAAGGGTTCGCGCGACAGCGGCGCTCCGGCTTTGGCAGCATCTCGCTGCCAGGCCAGCGCATCGGCCATGTTCAGACGCGGCGCTTGCAGCAACTGTTCGGCTTTTTGGGCCCACTCGGTGGCCAAGGCTTCCTGGCCATGCAGGCGCTTGAGTTCGTCGAGTTTTTCTTTGAGCAACTTGGCCACGCCCTTGTCTCGGCCCGACAGCTCGCGATAGACCTCGGCCATCAAATCATCAGAAGGCTCGGTCAGCAACCAATCGCGCAAGCGGGCACTGCGCTCGCTGGAAGTCGGGGCATTGAAAAGCCCTGCGGTCAATGGGTCTAGGGCGGCGATGTCGAAAGGCTTGGAAGAAGTCACAGTTAAAACTTTAAAAGCACGGTGTTGCCAAATGGGCATACAGGCAGAAATGGCGGCACTTGAATTGACAAGTGAGCCTCGCGGGCATGAAGTCGTTATTTTCGCCGTTATTTGCGCTGGACAGCCTGTTGGCCTGTTTTCGGACGAAATCTCTGATGAAATTCAGACACAGAAGATTTCTTTATAATGTTTTTAAATGTTTTTTATATTTTATATACTTGACCAGGTATGAAAAGTTCCTAGAATTTGCCTCACTTGGTGACCAACAGGGATAACCCGATGCCACTGCCGTCACCGGCTCAACCCACAACAGAGCGGGTCGCATCTTGCGGCTTGCCTACCCCCAACCTATTTAGAACCTCTGGCACATGCAACAGCTACTTGTAATGAGAGGAATCGCTATGACTGCGACATTGACTTGGCCTCACCTGAAAAAGGCTATGTTGACCGTGGCCTTCGATGTACGAGAAGGCTTCGTGGAAATCACACGCCACAGCTTGGCCGTGATCGGCTTGGCTGTGGTGGCCTTGGCATTAACGCTTTTGGCTCGTCCCACTTTGCAGCAAATGGCCGGCGAGACATTGATGGGATGGCTTGAATTGCGCCAGGTGGAACAAAATGCCCCCTTGGAACCCCTTTTACCGACAGCAGCAGCCCGCTCCACCGCAACCCTAATGCAGGACCTGAGCAGCGATCAAGCGTCCGTCACCCGCTGGCTCAGCAGCAAATACAAAGTCTCCAAGGAGCCCTTGGCGGCATTGGTTACAGAAGCCTGGTCGTTGGGTGAGCGCAGCCAGATTTCACCCACTTTGATCTTGGCTGTGATGGCCATTGAGTCGCGCTTTAACCCTTTTGCCTTTGGCGAACAAGGTGGCTTGGGTCTGATGCAAATAGAACCTGGCGCTCACATCGGTGCGTTGTCCCCTTTTGGAGGTCGACTGGCTGCATTTGACCCTCTGACCAATCTGAGGGTCGGCACGCGGTACCTGCAAGGCTTGATTCAGGATGCGGGGACTCTGGAAGATGCTCTGCGCTTGTACGCCATCGCCTCTGGGCAAGGCAATCACGACCAATACGTGGACCGCGTTTTGGCTGAAAAAAAGTTGTTGGACAACCTGAGCAAAGGCCAAAAAACAGCTTGGTCAAACAAAAACAACGCCGCTTTACCGAAATCGCCTCAAGCCCACATGTGAATCTGTGGCCCAGATCCACCGACAGGCTGGGCTACACTAATGGGGTGCGCAACTGGCGATAGGAGCCTGTTTTGACTGCAAAACAGGGCACTCTGACGTGGAGCGTGGTGACCCGATTCACTGCCGAACCACTGGGAAGCGCGCAGCCTGACCGCTCGTCTTGCATGGCGGACCAGGTTTTAAGCCGTTCGCCTGGGCAGCCCTTGTCAATGAACCGCCTGTTCGGGTCAAGGTCACTTCCATCCAAAGGACTGCCATGTACCACCGCAACCACCTGATTGAACAAACCGACCCCGAAATTTTCGCCGCCATCCAGGCCGAAAACGCCCGCCAAGAGCACCACATCGAGCTGATCGCCAGCGAAAACTATGCCTCGCCCGCCGTCATGGCCGCCCAAGGCAGCCAACTCACCAACAAATATGCCGAGGGCTACCCGGGAAAGCGCTACTACGGTGGCTGCGAGCACGTGGATGTGGCCGAGCAGTTGGCCATTGACCGCATCAAACAAATTTTTGGCGCAGAAGCCGCCAACGTGCAGCCGCACTGCGGCGCATCGGCCAACGAGGCCGTGTTCTTGGCTTTCTTGAAGCCCGGCGACACCATTATGGGCATGAGCCTGGCCGAAGGCGGTCACCTGACGCACGGCATGCCGCTGAACATCTCGGGCAAGTGGTTCAACGCCGTGTCCTACGGCTTGGATGCCAACGAAGCCATCGACTACGAGGCCATGGAAGCCAAAGCCCGTGAAACCAAACCCAAGCTGATCATCGCGGGGGCTTCGGCCTACAGCCTGCACATCGACTGGGCCCGCTTTGCCAAGGTGGCCAAAGAAGTCGGCGCGATATTTTTGGTCGACATGGCCCATTACTCGGGTTTGATTGCCGCAGGCGTGTACCCCAACCCGGTGCCCCACGCCGACGTGGTCACCTCGACCACACACAAGAGCTTGCGCGGACCGCGCGGCGGCATCATCTTGATGAAGGCCGAGCACGAAAAAGCCATCAACAGCGCCATCTTCCCTGGCTTGCAAGGCGGCCCGCTGATGCACGTGATCGCGGCCAAGGCGGTGGCTTTCAAGGAAGCCATGGCGCCGGAGTTCAAGGCCTACCAAGCCCAGGTGATCAAGAACGCGCAAATCATCGCTGACACCTTGACCCTGCGCGGCCTGCGCATTGTCAGCGGCGGCACCCAAAGCCACGTCATGCTAGTGGACCTGCGAGCCAAAGGCATCACCGGCAAAGTGGCCGAGGCCGCTTTGGGCAACGCCCACATGACCATCAATAAAAACGCCATCCCGAACGACCCTGAAAAGCCGTTTGTGACCAGCGGCGTGCGCATCGGTACACCCGCCATGACCACCCGCGGCTTCAAGGACGAAGAAGCCCGCGCCACAGCCCACCTGATTGCCGACGTGCTGGACAACCCGCTGGACGAAACCAACCTGGCCGCTGTACGCGCCAAAGTGCACGCCCTGACCCGCCGCTTCCCGGTCTACGGCTGATCGGCCCGCACGATGAAATGTCCGTTTTGCAGCCACCTTGAAACCCAAGTGGTGGAGACCCGTTTGGCAGAAGACGGGGATTTCATTCGTCGTCGTCGCCAATGTGGCGCGTGTGAAAAACGCTTCACCACTTACGAAAAACCGGAAGTCAACTTTCCGGCCATCGTCAAGAAAGACGGCAGGCGCATCGATTACCAACGTGAAAAACTGCGCGCCAGCCTCAACTTGGCTTTGCGCAAACGCCCCGTGAGCACCGAGCAGGTCGACGGTGCCATCGAGCGGATCGAAGAAAAGCTCCTCAACCTGGGCATTCGCGAAGTGGCCTCGCACCGCATTGGCGAGTTGGTCATGCGCGAGCTGAAAAAACTCGACAAAGTCGCTTATGTACGCTTTGCCAGCGTATACCGCAATTTTGAAGACATCGACGCGTTCAAGACCCTGGTCGACGAAGTGCAGCGCTGACCCTCACTCGTGCTGGGGCGACTTCAATCTTACCCAGCATCGGGTATGGGTTGAGGATGGGTCTGAACCGATCCTGCTTCAACAAGGTGCGCTGTCCAAGCGCTGGGCTTTTTCCAACCGGGGTTTGCCCACCGCGTTGATCACCACACGCCAAACATGGGTTTGCCCTGCCCCACACAGGGTCAAGGTGCCTGCTTGAAAAGCACCCGATGTGCTTTGGCTGCGGCCTTCCGGGCCGTAAGAGATGTAGCGGTTCACCATGGCATTGCCTTGCAGCGTCAAAAAGCCAGGCAATGCCTCTTGCACTTGCAATACGGTCTCAGCCGCCTCGCGTCGTCCGCTGTCGTTGCCGTCAACAAAAACCACCCAGCCTTGCGACCAAGATCCAGCCAGCGCGCAATCCTCTCCTGCACCGACTGCTGACGCACGCACACACAGGGTCACCCGCTGCTGGCGCCGCAAGGCCTCGGATCGCGCCAGCAGCAAGCTGGCCTGCAATTGCTCAGCTTGGCTTTGCATCTGGTGCTTTTGCCGCAACCCTTGGAGGCCAGGGGCCGCCAAAGACAGCAGCACCGCCAGCAGGGCCAGCACCACCAGCGCTTCAAGCAGCGTGAAACCTCGGTCGCGCATGACCTGCCCCCCTATTTGATCCGTGAAAACCAGCAGCCGATTTGGCTGGCCCAACCACCCGATTGGCTTGGCTGTACAAGTCATTATTAAGTATTCACAATACCCATCTTCAAACAGGAGAGGGACATGAAGATGACCGCAAGCTGCCAAACCACTGTTGTTGCCGCCCACTCCTCGGGCTGGACCTTGAGTGAGCTGATGGTCAGCCTGGCCTTGTTGGCCGTTCTGGCGGCCGTGGCCTTGCCCGCGTTTCAGGGGCAGCAGCGCCAGGCTCGGCGCAGCGATGCACAAAGCGCCTTACAGCAACTGCAACTGGCCCAAGCCCGCTGGCGTGGCACACAAAGCAGCCATGCCAGCGATTTGGCCAGCCTGGGCTGGACGGGCGACTTTTCCCCTGGCGGTCATTACCGCCTCGCAATCGAAGACGCCAGCAGCGAGGGCTACAGCCTGATCGCGACCCCCATCGGGGCGCAAGCGCGCGACAACGCCTGCGCACCCATGCGCCTGCAACTGCGGCACTTGGCCACCGTGGTGCTCAGCAGCGGCGCCGATCTTACGGGTGATCCAGGTCGCTGCTGGCGGCAATAAGTCGATCATGCCCACACGATGCAGTGCTGACACCCGCTGATTCCAGCCCATGATTGAGGACCCCAAGGTTTTTTGCGGCAGGGGCCAGGCCGGTGTTTGCGCAGCCAGCGCTCAACAAGGCGAAACCCTGGTGGGCTTGTTGGTGGGTCTGAGCGTAGGCTTGATGGTGCTGGCCGCTGGCAGCCAGATGTTGGCGCAGCACCTGCAGGGGCATCGGCTGGCGCTGCAAGACAGCCATCTGAACCACGACCTGCGCTCAGCGCTGGACACCATCGCCCGAGAGTTGCGCCAGGCGCAATCGCTCGGACAAGCTTGGCGTGAACGTGCCAAAGCCCATTGCGCAGACGCTTTTTGCGCAGGCCAGGCCGACTTGCTGGTGCAGGGCCAGCGCATCAGCTTTGGACAAGACCGCAACCAAAACGGCCTGCTGGACAACAACGAGTGTTCAGGCTTTCGATTGAAGGACCATGAGTTGCAGATCCGCACCGCCTGCACACCCGAGGTCTGGACCGATTTGACCGATGCAGGCAGCCTAAAAATGACCGGCTTGGCTTGGCAGGTGCACTGCGAAAAACGCGGGCGTTGGGTGGCGCGTTGGGTCACGGTGCAACTGAGTGCACAGTGGCCGCGCGACGCCACTCGCGCCCTGAGTCTGTCGCAAACCGTGTCGCTGCGCAACGACGTGCCCGCCTCGCCTTGGCCTGCGGTTTGTGGAGGCGCACCATGACATGGCCACCCGGTCTGCCCAGTCTCGGCTGCCCTTCAATAAACAAGAGGCAAGGCGGCGCCATCAGCTTGCTGGTGGCAATCAGCCTAGGGCTGCTGGCCAGTCTGGCCAGTTTTTACAGCGCCCGCAGCGTGCTGGTAGACCGGCTGGCCAGTCACAACCAAAGCCAGGCCGCTCAGGCGCGACTGGCCGCCGAAGCAGCGTTGTCCTGGGCACGGGCCGAGTTGCAGCGGCAATACGCCAGCAGCCCAACGCCACCCGTTTGGGGCCCAGGCCCAGCCGCCGCGCCCTGCCCTGCCGCTTTCAGCGGACCACGCTGGCAGTGCGTAGCCTTGTTGCCGCCTACACACCCGGGTTTGCCTGACGCGGTGGTCCAGGTGATGGCCGTGCGTGACCTGGTCAGCTCGCCCCATGTGGCCCAATTGTTGGCCAGCGCCAGCCTCAAAGATGGCACAAGCCGAGCGAAGGTTCAGGCCCAGGTGTTCATCCCCACCGTGGCACCAGCCCCGGAACATCCCAATACGGCCGCCGTGGTGCTCAATGGCTGCGCTTTGGCGGCCAACAATGGGGCAAACCTTGCGTCCACCAGCGGGACCACCGGCACGGCAGCGAATGTTTGCCCGGGCAGCAGCACAACCCCCAGCACCTGCACGCCCTCTGCCTGGAACAGCGTGCTGGGCGATAACACACCCGAACAGATCCGCGCCTGGTCTGAGGCGCAATCGCGCAACGGCCTGAGCGCCCTGAGCCAACCCGCACGCAGCGTCTACTGGGTAGACAGCGCCGCCACCTGGAACCAAAGCCTGGGCACCTCGGAGGCCCCGGTGCTGCTGGTGTTTTCGGCCCAAGCCTGCGCCCAGCGCTGCCCGTCCATGGCCCCGGGTGTGCGTGTGGTGGGCACGGTGGTTCTGCAAACCCAATGCCAGGACGACAAAGCCCGGGCCTGGCACGCCGGACACATCGAAGGGCAAATGGTGGTCGAGTCCGGCTTGCCCGAGTTGCAAAGCGGCAGCCGCATCGAGGCCCGCGAACTTGACCAATCCCCTCATCGACGGCCCTGGCCCCCGGGCATCGACGCGCGGCAGGTACAGCGCGTGCCTGGCAGCTGGCGCGAGGGCGAGCCATGAAAGCCGCTTTCGCAAAATGCCGCACTCCTGGCGAACCACCCCACGCCAACTCAGGGCGCACAACCCAAGGCATGGCGCTGATCGAGGCGCTGGTGGCCTCGGCGGTGCTGGGCATTGGGCTGGCCGCTGCCACGCGCCTGACCCTGCACACCCTGCTCACTGCCAGTGAAACCCGGCAACACACCGTGGCCCTCGCTCTGGCCCTGGATGCCATGGACTGCCTTCAGTCCAGCCGCTCTGGCTGCTCACTGCAGGCCTCCACTACGGTGCAGGGCACCACCTACAGAATGCAAAGCCAGGTGCAAACGCGCCCCGGGCTGGCCTTGGAGGACCTGCAGGTGCGCGTGCAGTGGCCCACCGTGGGACCTGCATTAGGGGCTACAGGTGGAGGCTCTGGCGGGAACTCGCCCGGGCAGGCCCAGCCGCGCATGGGCGAAGTCACCCTGCACAGCAGCCGCGATGCGGTGCCCGCTTGGCTTGGCGTATCCTTGCCATGATTTGCTGCACCCGTCTTTCGCCGTGACCCTTTCGAACCCAACACCCCAAGCCATGAACTTGGCCCTGAACCTGGCCCGCCAGGCCCTGTGGCTGACCTCACCCAACCCGCGCGTGGGTTGTGTGATCACCGACACCGACGGCACGGTGCTGGGCCAAGGCCACACCCAGCGTGCAGGCGGCCCGCATGCCGAAATCATGGCGCTGCGCGATGCCGCCGCACGCGGGCACAGCGTCCAAGGTGCCACCGCTTGGGTGACGCTGGAGCCCTGCGCCCACCACGGCCGCACAGGCCCTTGCTGCGACGCGCTGGCGGCCGCTGGCATCGGCCGCGTGGTCGCGGCCCTGACCGATCCCAACCCCGAAGTGGCGGGCCAAGGCATGGCGCGGCTGGCGGCTGCGGGGGTGCAGGCCGACATCTTGGATGAGCAGGATGAAACTGCCGTTCAGGCCCGTGAATTGAACATCGGCTTTTTCAGCCGCATGGAACGGGGCCTGCCTTGGGTGCGCATGAAGGTGGCCGCTTCTTTGGACGGCCAAACCGCCCTGCAAAACGGCCAAAGCCAGTGGATCACCGGCCCCGAAGCACGCACCGACGGCCATGCCTGGCGCGCCCGCGCCTGCGCCATCCTGACCGGGATCGGCACCGTGCTCGAAGACGACCCTCAGCTGAACGTGCGCGGCATAGACACCCCGCGCCAGCCGCACTTGGTGGTGGTGGACAGCCGCCTGGACATGCCCCTGAACGCCCAACTTCTGGACACACAAGGCACGGGCGATCAGGCCCGGCAAATCTGGATCTACACCGCCACCACAGCACACTTGGACAAACGCGCCGCGCTGACGGCATGCGGCGTGACCGTGATCGACTGCCCCGGCCCCGGCGGCAAGGTTGATCTGGCGGCGATGTTGCGCGACCTGGCCAGGCGCGAGATCAACGAGCTGCATGCGGAAGCCGGGCACAAGCTCAACGGCTCGTTCATACGCGAAGGGCTGGTGGACGAATTTCTGGTTTACCTGGCCCCGCAACTGCTAGGGCCCGGCCAGGGCCTGGCCAATTTACCTGCGCTCACCGAGTTGAGTGGTGCGGTCCAACTGGCCTTTCATGCAGTGGACCGCATCGGATCCGATTTGCGCCTGTTGCTGCGCCGGGCTTGAGGCTGTAAAACCTGGCGTCAGAACGCCAGCGTCTTCACGCCTTGAGCAGTACCTAGCAGGCACACCTGCGCTTTTTGCAACGCAAACACACCGACCGTGACCACGCCAGGCCATTGGCTGACTTCGGTTTCAAACGCCACCGGGTCGGTGATCTTCAGGCCCTTCACGTCCACGATGTGTTGGCCGTTGTCGGTCACAAGCGGCTGACCGTCTTTCAGGCGAACAGCGGCCGTGCCGCCCATGGCCACAAACTGGCGCATCACGCGTGCGATGGCCATAGGGATGACTTCGACCGGCAATGGAAAAGCCCCCAAAGCATCGACCAACTTGCTCTCGTCAGCGATGCAAACAAACTGTTTGGACTGGGCGGCCACGATTTTTTCGCGGGTGAGCGCTGCACCGCCACCCTTGACCATGTGGCCTTGGTGGTCAATTTCGTCCGCGCCGTCGATGTAGACCGACAAGCTCTCGACCTCGTTGCTGTCGAACACAGGGATGCCCAGGGCCTTCAAGCGCACGGTGGAGGCTTCGGAACTGGACACCGCGCCCTTGATCTGGTCCTTCATGGTGGCCAGGACGTCAATGAATTTGTTCACCGTGGAGCCGGTGCCCACGCCAACGATCTCCCCGGGAACAACGTATTTCAGAGCGGCTTGGCCCACCAGGGATTTGAGTTCGTCTTGGGTCATGAAAGGGGCTCGGTTGATCAGGCAAAAAGGCGGGCCAGGGTTTGCGACAATCGGAGCAACCGATACCCTCGCCCCTGCACCAGCCCGGAATTATCCAATGTCCCTGATCCCCTACGCCTTCGCCCGCCCCTTTTTGTTCAAGATGGACCCCGAGGCTGCCCACGACATGACCATCGAAGGCTTGGCCCGCACCCAAAACACCCCGCTCGACTGCGCTTACCGTCAGCCCTTTGTGGCGCAACCCATCACGCTGGCGGGTCTGCACTTTCCCAACCGTGTCGGCATGGCCGCAGGCCTGGACAAAAACGCCCGCTGCATCGACGGTCTGGGCGCGATGGGCTTTGGCTTTGTCGAAGTCGGCACCGTCACGCCCAAGGCGCAATCCGGCAACCCCAAACCCCGCATGTTTCGCCTGCCCGAGGCCAACGCCCTGATCAACCGTCTGGGTTTTAACAACGACGGGCTGGACGCCTTCATTGCCAACGTCAAACGCTCCAAGTTCCGCCAGCAAGGTCGACTGCTGGGCCTGAACATCGGCAAAAACGCCGCTACGCCCATCGAGAACGCCACGGATGATTACTTGATCGCGCTGTCAGGCGTCTACCCGCATGCCGACTACGTGACGGTGAACATCTCCAGCCCCAACACCAAAAATCTGCGCGCGCTTCAAAGCGACGAGGCGCTGGACGGTCTGTTGGGCGCCCTGGTGGCGCGCCGCGAAGAACTGGCCGCCGAACAGGGCCGCCGCGTCCCCATGTTCCTCAAAATCGCCCCCGATTTGGACGAAACCCAAGTGGGCGTGATTGCAGCCACGCTGCAAAAGCACGGCATGGACGGCGTAATCGCCACCAACACCACGCTGGCGCGTGACGCCGTGAGCGGCTTGGCGCATGCCGAAGAAATGGGCGGCCTGTCCGGCTCGCCCGTGCTGCAAGGCAGCAACCGCGTGATTCGGCAGCTGAGGGCGGCCCTGGGCAAAGACTTCCCCATCATCGGCGTGGGCGGCATCCTGAATGGGCACGATGCGATTTCAAAAATAGAAGCCGGGGCCGACGTGGTTCAGATCTACACCGGCCTCATCTACAAAGGCCCGGCGCTGGTGACCGAAGTGGCGAGCGCGCTGCAGCAGATGAAGCGTTGATCACAACGCACCCTGGTTCTCTCTTCAAGACTGCGTCGGGTGCTCAGCCAGATAGCACCTCAAGGCCTGATTGATGCGCGTTTGCCACCCCTGCCCTTGGGCCCGAAAAGCTTCCAAAATGTCCTTGTCCAGGCGGATGGCCACCTGTTCTTTGACGCCACTGCCCGCAGGCCTGCCGCGTTTCCGGGCCTGCGCCACGCCATGCGCCAACTCCTCAGGCGTTGCCGGGCGCTCGTCCTCGTCCTGGCCGTCCCAGACATAAGGGGCTTCGCGCTCTTTGGCCTTCAAAGTCGTGATCACGTCTTCACGGCTCATCGCATTCGTTTTCGATCCAGACAAGGTAAGCCTCTCTTTCTTCGCGGCTGGCACGGCGGAAACTGATGACCCGGACCGACGCATCCCGCGCCGTGTGCACCACCGTCAAAACAGCCAAAAACCCCATGGCATAGGACATGGACAAGGTTCTTGGCTCGGCGCCGCGAACCACCGGAATGTCCAGCCGATAGCGTGAATCGAGAACAACAACTGCCAAGGCGAAGTCCAGACCGTGCTTGCGCAGGTTGATTTGCCTTTTGCTCTCATCCCAGCTCAGCTTGGCATCCATTGAATTAATGTAGATGCGTTTAATAAAAACGTCAAGGCTTTTGAAGCCTAAGGTGAACTGGCCCTCGTTCTCAGTCCTTGAAGTAGACCAGCTGGTGCGTACTTGCCAGCAACTGGCCTTCGAGGCTCCACAGCTCGCCAGTCTGGTCAAAGTAGCCGTGGCGGTAGTTGAGCGCCTTGGCCACGCCCAGCAGATGGCGCGAGCCGACCTGCGCCAGCAAGGCGCTGTCGGCGTGGAAATAGGTGGTGAGGGATACCGTGCCGATCATGGCGCTGCGGCGGCGGCGGATGTAGATGCGCGGGAAGAAGCTGTCACTGATGGCGGCCAGAGAAGCAAAGTCCAGCACCCGCGCGGGCTCGTCGCGCACCCACAGGGTCGAGCGCGAATGGGCTTGCTCTTGCTCATCGAAGGCTGCGGGGAATGCGCCTTCGACAAAGCGCATGTCGTAGCGCTGCGGCCAGGCGGGCATGCCTTTCACGGGCATTCGAGGCACTTCCTCAGGTGCGGGCACGTTGGCAGGCATCACGGCCTCCACATCCGACCAGGTTTCGCGGCGCACGGCAAAAACGGCTGTGGCGGTGGCCACTACGCCTTCAGCTTGATGGGCTTCAATGATCCAGTGCTGGGTCGAACGGTTGGTGCGCACGGGCCGCGCCAGAAAACGGATCGCACCATCGGCCACCGGGGCGGCAAAGTTGACCGTCAGGGCCACGGGTTCACCCAAGCGCTCGGGATGCAGCATGGCAGACTTCAGCAACTGCGCAGAAGTGGTGCCGCCGAACGGCCCGATCATGTTGGCGTAGGACGGGTGGGTGGAGCCCGTGAATTCGTGGGGCGCGGTGGCCTGAAGGTCTATGGCTTCGTCAAAAGGATGCATGCGAACCATGATAGGTGCGCTTGGTCACCCTGCGCTGTCTCAGAAGCGATAAAAAAGCAACGAAGTGCGCACCAAGAATGCGCTTGGGATGTTCAAGTGCCTTGGTTGAGACGCCTCGCGCGCCAGCGGATTCGGCGGCAATAGGCCACAAAACGGCTCGCACGGCGCTGCAACCATCTCACCCAAAATGGCCCTGCACCACGCCACTTGCCCACCCTGGATGGCAAGTGATGGATCAACAACAACAGCGCGGTGTAGAGCATCAGTTTGCCGATGAACACCATCGCACCGATCGACCTGGGGGATACGCCACTCAAGGCGAACAGCGCGATGGCGGAACGCGGAGAGTCTGGGAAGACCGAGAAAAACACCATGCTGACCGGCCCCGAGTCTCGCAGCATGGCCAAGACTTGCGGCCCTTGTGCGCCCATCAGCTTTTGGCTCAACGATTCGGCAGACTCGGTCAGCGTCCCCATGCCCAAGGCCAATAAAAAAGCACTCAATGCAGAAGCCATTGCGAACACCACCACAATGATTTTGCCTTTTTGCGGCTGAAGAACACACAAGGCCAGCACAAACATTTCTGCGGGCAACATGGGAAAAAACCCATCCAAAACGGATAAAACTGCCAGCAAAAAGATGGTTTTGGGCTCTGAGCCATGGCGCAAAAGCGCGGTTTCGACCCGCTGAAACAATCGCTGAAAGAATGAAGGCGAAGCGAGCATGAAGGGCTAGCGTTGGGTCATGATGGCCTCAGGCCAACCGATCACAGACCTCGTCCGCAATGGCCAGCGAGCTGGTCAAGCCCGGTGACTCGATACCCAGCAGGTTCACCAGACCGGGCACGCCATGCTCGGCGGGGCCCTGGATCATGAAGTCGGCTGCAGCTTCGTGCGGGGCGTTGATCTTGGGGCGCATGCCCGAATAACCCGCCTGCAAAGCGCCATCGGCCAGAGCCGGCCAATATTTGCGCACCTCGGCATAAAAGGCGTCGCCCCGGCGCGGATCAACTTGCAAGTCCGTGGGGTCCTCGACCCATTGCACGTCAGGCCCGAACTTGGCTTGCCCGCCCAGATCGAGTGTGAGGTGCACGCCCAAACCAGCCTTTTCAGGCACGGGGTAGATCAGGCGGGAAAACGGTGCCTTGCCCGCCAGCGTGAAATAATTGCCCTTGGCGTAATGGGCTTGGGGGAGCAGGCTTTGATCAAGCCCGTCCATGCCCCGCGCGATGGCCACGGCGCTCAGTCCTGCAGCGTTGACCAACACCTTGCACGCCAGTTCGGTGCCGTCCTGTGTGCATACCCGAATCGGGTGGCTGGCCGTGCCCTGCCGCACGCCGATGTGCTGCACAGGCGAGACCAGCGCCAGAAGACCACCCGCATTTTCCATGTCGCCTTGCAAGGCGAGCATGTAGCCGTGACTGTCAATCACCCCCGTGCTGGGCGAAAGCAGCGCCGCTTCGCAAGCCAGCGCGGGCTCCAGCGCCTGGGCCTGCGCAACCGTGAGTTTTTGCAGGTCTTGCACACCGTTGGCGGCGGCCTTGGCCATGATGCCGCCCAGCGCCAGCACTTGCTCTGGAGTTGTGGCCACGATCAGCTTGCCCAGCCGCTGGTGCGCCACGCCGCGCTCGGCGCAATAGGCGTAAAGCTGCTGCTTGCCTTGCACACACAACCGCGCCTTGAGCGAGCCGGCCGGGTAATAAATGCCCGCGTGGATGACTTCGCTGTTACGCGAGCTGGTGCCCGTGCCGATGGCGTTTTCCGATTCGAGCACCAGCACCTCACGGCCCGAGAGCGCCAGCGCCCGACCCACAGACAGGCCGACCACCCCGGCCCCGATCACGACAGCTTCGATTTGTTCCATGGGCAGCATTGTGGCTCAGGCTTGAAGCGGTGACACCCGCAAGACAGACACCCGTACCGCACGCAGGCAGACTGCCAAGCATTCAACAAGGAGACCGTTTCATGTCGCTGTTCAATTTGACAGGCAAAGTTGCCGTCGTCACCGGCTCCAGCCGAGGCATTGGCCGATCCATCGCACACCAGTTGGCCCTGCAAGGCGCCAAAGTGGTGGTATCCAGCCGCAAGCAAGACGCCTGCGAAGTGGTCGTCAAAGAGATCCAGGCTGCAGGCGGCGAAGCCATGGCCATTGCGGCCAGCATCTCCAGCAAGGAGCAGCTGCAAAACCTGATTGCGCAAACCCGCCAAACCTGGGGGGTGATCGATATCCTGATTTGTAACGCGGCCACCAACCCCTATTACGGCCCGGCCACGGGCATGAGCGACGAGGTGTTTGACAAAGTGATGCGCAACAACGTGCTGTCGAATGCCTGGTTGTGCAACCTGGTCTACCCCGACATGAAGGCCCAAAAAGACGGGGCCATCGTGATCGTGTCGTCCATTGGTGGGCTGCACGGCTCCTCGGTCATCGG
>Ga0209550_10001687_pt1 | contig 21168 bp, 21 predicted proteins | sample LauGreSuBDMM15SN_2_FD_187567 | JGI IMG/M metagenome (GOLD analysis project Ga0209550, IMG submission 187567) | Freshwater lake microbial communities from Lake Michigan, USA - Su13.BD.MM15.SN (SPAdes) (version 5) | ecosystem: Environmental > Aquatic > Freshwater > Lake | place: Lake Michigan... | reverse complement strand
ACTTTGGCCTGCATCTACTTCAACTCATTAATTGCTTTATCGACATTTTGATCATCTATCTTTCCGTCAAAATCAGCAAAAACTCAACTAATATTGAGGTACTCAGGAAGCATAAATCATCCACGATACGCTACGAAGGGAAATGCAAAAAAATTAACTTAATGTTTAGTACCAACCCATAAGAAGTCTTAGCTTATTGCAGTTACAAGTTGTCACACTCTTATGCTTTACTAGAAAATCATGATCTCTATACTGAGGGCGTACTAACTCATTAGGAGACAGTCATGAAATCAAAAGTTGTTTTAGTAAGTTTGCTGACATCACTTTCGTTTGGCGCTCAAGCTGGTGATGCTGAAAATATTATCGGTGGAGTAGTACTAGGCGCAGTGATTGCTAGTCAATTCTCAAATCACACCCACTCAACTATTCAACTCTCACAACCACAGTATATTTATCCACCTCAAGTGGTGTTTGCGCCGCCTGTGACTTATTACCCACCACAAGTTATTTACTCTTCCCCGCAGATTTATTATTCACCACCGCCTGTTTATTCATACGGACCACGACATTATCGCAATCACCGCGGACATAGTTGGAGACATGAACATGGTAGAGGTCGTTGGTAGATGCAAAACATTCGAAATTGAATACGACTTTGACTAAATTTATTTTATTTTTTTAGTTAATAGCGTATTGAAGAGTCAGCTAGACGATAGTTAATCGTTTAACTTCATTGCATCATTCCATAACTCTTCATACTGCCTACGCTTATAGACTGCCAAGCTCGCATCGATAGGCATGAGATAACTTTGGATTTTCTCACCAGAGGCAGTTTGTTTGGATTCCCATCCATTGAACTCATCGACAAATATCAACTGATCTTGAATGCCTTTAGTGAAGCGTATATCAATCTTAATGATGTCAGTCTCCAGCGATTCTTTGACTTTAAGGAGCTTGTCTTTTGAGGTTGGCTCCAACAGCAAACGTAATCGTACTTTGTGATTAGCTTCTATTAGCGAAGATAAAAAAGCTTCCAAATTTAAATCAGGACTCACAACAAAAATAGTTTCATGAGAAGTGAGAAGTAAGGTGGCTAGTGCGTCATTAAACTGGCTAGCCGCTTCGGCATTAAACACTAATTCTTTATCACTGCCCACCACAGCTTGCAAATCAGCGATAGCATGACTTAATACGTGCAAGATTCGTTCTAGATGTTTATTGCGCTCAGATTGTAAAGGCATGAATTCAATCGCATCCGCAATTGAGATTGCAGGCATAGGCTTCCATTGATAAACCATTGCATAAGCAGAACCCATCCACTGTGCATGTACTACAGAATCCGGTGTGTAAGTAGAAAAGTCTGGCATGCTTTTCATGAGAGCGTAGAACTGATGCAGCAGAACCTTTTTATTCATGGCGCCATCCTTTTTAATCATTGTTATATGCAAACCAGATCGACTAGGCAAGATACTCAGTTAATTTCAAAAATACGTTCCTGCTAATGTTAGAACATCGCCACCTGTACTCATTTTAAAACGTGCTATACCCGCACTGCGAATTGTGTTCACACCACCCAAATCAAGCTTACGAATACCACGCGACTTTAACTCTTCCATTGCTTTCCAGAGTATGAGATTGTGCGCGTGCGAATCGCGCCCTTTTTCTGTCGTCCAGCCTACGTGATAAATCGCTGCTTCACCATGAATTAAAAACATCATCGCTGCAATGCGATCACGTCCCATATCAGCCCGCAATGTGAGAATAGTTTTAGCTGTATTAGGTCTTGATGCCACATAGTGCTCGAAGAACTCCAAGGGTAAACCCTCTAAACCTTTGTCACTACGTTGCTGCATCTCTGCTTCTAACACCCATCTGAATTGTCCAGGATTGGTTCCCACACGATGAATAGTCATTTCTGAAGCTTCACCACCCACTAATCGATGACGCCAACGTCGATCTAATTGTGCGCGCAAATCTTCCATCGAGGGAGTGAGATCTATCATCACCGTTGACATCCCTGTCATGACACGTCGCCATGGATGCAAGCCATGTGGCTGACCTTTAGGTATTTCGGGTGTGAAGAGAACGAAACGTAAACCTTGTAGAGGTATTGTTTTTTTTAACGCAGCATAGACTGCAGCTTCTTCTTTAGGTGATAGTGATGATAACCAGATCGGTCCACGCGTACACAAAGCAACTGCACCTAAACGACCAAAACGACGCACTATAAACTGCGCATAGGCGACTGTGACGCCATCTAGGTCAACTTGTGCTCTCAATACAGGTACACCCATCTTCTGCATTGCAACACCATAAGCACTATCCTGCTGCAATGATGCTGCCGCTGCCGCATGTGCTGCATCCCAAGCAGTTAAGTCCAAGTCTTCCCATCGCACTTTCATTGCGCTAGTATCCTGCAAGTTGATGATTAAAAGAGGCTAGCATGCTGCAACGACTATTTGCAAAACGCAGTGACCAAACTGTGATGGGATATCGCTTAGAAGAACCTAGAATCACATTCATCGCCCTAATGTGGTTCTTGTTATATGTGGGATTGCCAGTGATTGGACTAGGTCTGCTCATGGATTTTTTAATTGAATGGGCGACGGGGAGTTGTGTAGGTCTGTGGTGTTATTTTTGAATTATTAATCGAATTAGTACACATCTTAGCATTCGGACTTAATGAAAGCTGGTTGTGATCATTACACTTATTAGAGAGTGAAATTTTAAAAGGCTTCAGCTAAATTTATTTATTAAAATATATGGATAGTTGCAAGAACGATTAGCTATATACATCATCATGATCACCAACATTAATGAGAATGATCTCTTTTTCTGACATGATAAATTCTAGCGTGATGCGAAAACTGATATTGATAGAAATGCTATGCAATCCAGAGAATTTTCCTTTTAAAGGATGTAGTCGCAAAGACGGATGCTTTGGATTTGCCTTTAGTAATTGAAGCGCCTTTAAATAAACACTTTCTAAATCTGGATGTCGCTTTAGGAATCTTGCTGCTCGACGTGTGTACTGTTTGGTAAAAATCAATTTCCAAGTCATTTAGCAGAACGATTAATTTTAGAAATACGCTTCAAATGCTGGGATACTGTTTCTTTGACATACCGTCCTGCATCAAGATCAGCCTTAGATTCGGCCAGCGCTGCCTCAAGCTCACACTCTCGAAGATATTGATATTGATCATTACTCATGACGATATACTTTACTTCGCCACGTACTGTCAAAGCAACCTCAGTTTGATCCTGCAAAGCCTTATCGATTGCCCCAACACCTTTAGTCTTGAGGTCGTTTGCTGAAATAGGATTCATTAGAATACTCCTTACAATACGATGAATCGTATTGTAGGGAAAATTAAAGGAAGTTGCAATCTTAACTAAAATTCAAAAGACATCATGTGGCTTTTAGGTAAAAAAACCAATAATGAAATTTTGATGCCGTATAAATTTCATCATTCCCACTCTATGGTCGCTGGTGGTTTTCCTGAGATGTCGTATACAACTCTGTTAATGCCACGCACTTCATTAATGATGCGGTTAGAGACACGACCCAATAACTCATGGGGTAAATGTGCCCAATGTGCAGTCATAAAATCCTGTGTTTGTACTGCACGTAATGCAACAACATATTCATAGGTTCGGCCATCACCCATCACACCAACCGATTTCACCGGTAGAAAAACAGCGAATGCCTGGCTAGTTGCGTCATACCAGTTCTTATGAAAATGCCCTACTGACTGCTGCTCTGATAATTCTTGTGGTAATGGTATGCTGGTATTACGTAACTCTTCTATAAAAATCGCATCGGCTCTACGCAAGAGGTCGGCGTATTCTTTTTTCACTTCACCTAAGATGCGTACGCCTAATCCAGGTCCAGGGAAAGGATGTCTATACACCATGTCATGTGGAAGTCCGAGTGCAACACCGAGTTTGCGTACTTCATCTTTAAACAAATCACGCAATGGCTCTAGCAATTTTAAGTTGAGTGTTTCAGGCAGACCACCAACGTTGTGATGACTCTTAATGGTATGCGCGCCCTTCTTGCCCTTACCCGCACTTTCAATCACATCCGGATAAATCGTGCCTTGCGCTAACCACTTTGCATTGCTGAGCTTGCCAGCTTCTACTTGAAAGACTTCTACAAATTCACGTCCTATGATTTTGCGTTTTGCTTCAGGATCACTCACACCTACTAACTTACCCATGAACTGCGCAGTCGCATCGACATGAATGACTTTCACACCTAGATTTTTAGCAAACATATCCATGACCATCTTGCCTTCATCCAGACGCAATAAACCATGGTCTACAAATACGCAGGTGAGTTGATCACCAATAGCGCGATGTATAAGCGCTGCTGCAACGCTGCTATCAACACCGCCTGATAATCCTAAAATAACTTGATCTTGTCCGACTTGTTCACGTATCGCAGTAATCGCTTCGGTTACATAGTCAGGCATATTCCAATCTGCTTTACAACCACAGATTTCATGTACAAACCGATCTAAGATTGCTGTGCCTTGTATTGTATGTGTGACTTCAGGATGAAACTGCACTGCATAGAGTTTGCGTTCTTCATCCGCCATACCTGCAACAGGACAGCTATCCGTTGATGCCATTAATTTAAAACCTGATGGCATATCAATGACTTTATCACCATGACTCATCCATACTTTGAGCATGCCATGACCTTCAGTAGTCACAAAATCACTAATACCATTCAAGAGTGCGGTATGACCACGTGCACGTACTTCTGCATAACCAAACTCACGCACCTTACCGTTCTCAACCTTGCCACCTAATTGCGCAGCCATGGTTTGCATGCCATAGCAAATACCAAGTACTGGCACACCAATTTCAAAAACAGCTTGTGGTGCACGCGGTGTATCGCCTTCTGTCACTGAGCTAGGACCACCTGACAAGATAATGCCGGCAGCACCACTATTACGAATGAATTCATCACTCACATCATAAGGATGCACTTCCGAAAACACACCCGCTTCACGCACACGACGTGCAATGAGTTGTGTGACTTGAGAACCGAAATCAAGAATGAGAATTTTAGAATGCATGTTGAGGCTCTTAAAAAAATTCAGGCGGCATTGCTGCCGCCTGAGTTCTAACTTTATTTAAAATTAATCAGCCCGATAATTCGGTGCTTCTTTAGTGATTTGCACATCATGTACATGTGATTCACGCATGCCAGCAGAAGTGATTTCTACAAACTCTGCTTTTTGACGTAACTCATCAATGGTAGAACAACCGCAATAACCCATAGAGGAACGCACACCACCAACCAGTTGATACAGAATCGCGAGCACACTACCTTTGTAAGGAACGCGACCTTCTATACCTTCGGGTACGTATTTATCTGTGTTGTTAGAAGATTCTTGGAAATAGCGATCTGCAGATCCATCTGCCATCGCACCCAAGCTACCCATACCACGATACGATTTATAACTACGGCCTTGAAATAGAATCACTTCACCGGGCGCTTCTTCTGTACCTGCAAACATACTACCCATCATGACAGTAGAAGCACCTGCTGCGAGTGCTTTAGAGATGTCACCAGAAAAACGTATGCCACCATCTGCGATACACGGAATACCTGTGCCTTCTAAAGCTTTGGAGACATTTGCAATCGCTGTGATTTGTGGCACACCTACACCTGCCACAATACGTGTCGTACAAATCGAACCAGGACCTATACCAACTTTGACACCATCCGCACCGTGATCTGCGAGTGCCTTTGCAGCAGCAGCAGTAGCAACGTTACCGCCTACTACATCGACATGCGGGAAACGACGCTTAACCCACTCCACACGATCCAATACGCCTTTGGAATGACCATGTGCGGTATCAACAATAATCACATCCACACCAGCAGCAACTAATAGCTCAACACGCTCATCATTATCAGGACCTACACCCACTGCTGCACCTACGCGCAACTTACCTTGATCATCTTTACAAGCATTAGGATGCTCGGTGGATTTGGTAATATCTTTGACAGTGATGAGACCACGCAATTCAAATGCATCATTCACAACCAACACACGCTCTAAGCGATGTTTGTTCATTAAGCGTTTGGCTTCAGCAGGATCTGCACCATCTTTCACAAACACCAGTTTGTCGCGCGGCGTCATTTTTGCGCGCACTTCTGCATCTAGCTCTTCTTCAAAGCGCAAATCACGATTGGTAATGATGCCAACCACTGTCTTGCCTTCTACAACAGGGAAACCACTGATGCCATGTTGATGAGAAAGTGCAATTACATCACGCACTTTCATGGTCGGTGGAATGGTAATCGGATCGCGCACGACGCCTGCCTCAAATCGCTTCACTTGTGACACTTCACGCGCTTGCTCTTTAGCAGTCAGGTTTTTATGAATAATGCCTATGCCACCTTCCTGCGCAATGGCAATCGCCAGCCTAGCTTCAGTCACGGTATCCATTGCCGCTGAGACCAATGGAATAGACAATGAAATATTGCGGGTCAGACGTGTGTGTAGCGAGGTATCTCTAGGCAGAATGGCTGAATAGGCCGGTACGAGCAGCACATCATCGAAGGTGAGTGCTTTTTGGATGAGACGCATAGCAATTCCTATAGGCGCAAAAGCGAATTATACAGAAATCACCCGCCCAATCCCAAAACACTCAGTCTTTGCGCCCAGTTTTGTGCGCTGCACGACGGCGCCTGGACTCCATAGGTTCTGCTTGTAGTAGACGATAAATTTCTACTCTGTCGCCATGCTGCAGCAAGCTATCGAGCGCTTTTAATTTACCGAAAATTCCAACACGTGCCGTAGCCAGTTCAATCTCAGGATACTGCTGCAAAACGCCACTCGCTAAGATTGCATCCTGTATCGCGCTCGCAGTAGGTATGTTCACATCTTGCAGATAAACGAAATCAGCTAAGGCATAGCAAACCTGTACCTGAATAGTCGATGGTCTTAGCTCATTTGCCATAGACTTCCTCGGCGCGTTTGCAAAACGACTCCACAAAACTGTTAGCAATGATAGTGAATACGGGCCCAATCAACTTCTCTAAAACTTTACTAGAGAATTCATAATGCAATTCAAACTCCACTTTGCAGGCATCTTCGCGCAGTGGCTTGAAATGCCATTCTCCTTCCAACTGACTAAATGGACCTTCAACCAGCTTCATTTGCATATGCCTAGGCGCTGTATTCTGATTTTCAGTGGTGAAGCTTTGTTTAATACCGTGATAAGCGATAGCAATCGTAGCTACTAATTTTTCAGGGCTACGTTGTTTCACTTCCACCCCGCCACACCAAGGTAAAAAAGCCGGATAATCCTCGACCTTTTCGACCAATGCAAACATTTGCTCGGCACTAAAAGCTAACAGTACAGTTTTTTGCACAACAGCCATGATGTGGTTTGATAGAATACGAAGTCTTGATTTTAACCGACAGCCACTTGCAACCTAGTCTATTCTTAGGGTTGCCCGCAATTTCACAGCACGCCACCGTTTTCTTTCATGAGCATCATCGATAATAAAAAAGCCTTTCACGACTACTTCATAGAAGAACGGTTTGAAGCAGGCATGGTGCTCGAAGGTTGGGAAGTGAAATCCCTGCGTGCCGGTCGTGGGCAAATCAAAGAAGCCTATGTCATCGTCAGAAATGGTGAAGTGTTTTTATTTGGGGCGCATATCAGCGCCTTGCCAACTGCCTCTACCCACATCAGCCCCGATCCAGTACGCACACGCAAACTGCTGTTGCGCGGGGAAGAGATCAAAAAACTCATAGGAAAAGTGGAACGTGCTGGCTACACACTGGTGCCTCTGAATTTTCATTATCAGCGCGGACGCATTAAGTGCGAAATTGGTCTCGCCAAGGGTAAGAAACAGCATGACAAACGCGACACTGAACGCATACGTGACACGCAACGTGAAATTGCCTCGGTCATGAAGCAAAACCGCCGTTAGATCTTAAGCTAAGCTGTTGTTTTCATAGAAGAAATCTGCAAATTCCTTCACTAAAAAACAAAAACCCCCAAAGCTTCGCAGCTGCGGGGGTTGAATACTTCTTTACTACCTATTGTTGCTTGTTATCTCAAGCCGTTGACCGTAGTGTATAGAATAATTTCCTCAAGTCAACAATTTCAAGATAAAAATTAAATTTTCGTAGCTAGTTTTTGCCAAGTATCCACGACTGAATCGGGGTTAAGTGAAATCGAGGCAATGCCCTCTTTCATCAGCCAATCAGCAAAATCTGGGTGGTCAGATGGCCCTTGTCCACAAATGCCTATGTACTTACCCTGTTTCAGACAAGCAGCAATCGCTTGTGACAGCAAAACCCCTACTGCTGGATCACGCTCATCAAAATCTGCCGCCAGTAACTCCATACCCGAATCACGATCCAGACCTAAAGTGAGCTGTGTTAAGTCGTTAGAGCCGATCGAGAAGCCATCGAAATGCTCGAGGAATTGTTCAGCCAAGATAGCGTTAGATGGCACTTCACACATCATGATGAGACGCAGTCCATTTTCTCCCCGCTTCAAGCCATATTTGCCGAGCAAATTCACGACCTTTTCAGCCTGACCTAAGGTACGAACGAATGGCACCATGATTTCTACATTGGTTAGACCCATGTCGTTACGAACCCGTTTCATGGCCAGACATTCCATCTCAAAACACTCAGCAAAATCAGCAGAGAGATAACGAGCAGCTCCGCGGAAACCTAACATAGGATTTTCTTCATCCGGCTCATAGCGTGAACCGCCTATGAGTTTTTTATATTCATTGGATTTGAAATCGGACAGACGAACGATGACAGGCTTAGGCCAGAATGCAGCTGCAATCGTTGCGATACCTTCAGCCAGTTTATCAACGTAAAACGCTTTAGGAGATGCATGACCACGTGCGACAGACTCAACGGCTTTTTTCAGATCTGCATCCACATTCGGATAATCTAAAATCGCTTTAGGATGCACACCGATGTTGTTGTTGATGATGAATTCCAAACGCGCTAAGCCTACGCCGTCATTTGGTATCGCTTGAAAATCAAATGCAAGCTGAGGATTACCAACATTCATCATGATCTTCAATGGCAGCTTAGGTAAGCTACCTTGCGCGACCTCGGTAATTTCCGTCTCTATCAAACCATCATAGATTTTGCCTTCATCACCTTCAGCACATGAAACGGTAACGAGTGTGCCATCTTTTAAAAGCTGGGTCGCATCACCACAACCCACCACAGCCGGCACACCTAATTCACGCGCAATAATCGCAGCATGACAGGTACGGCCACCACGATTGGTAACAATCGCTGAAGCGCGTTTCATGACAGGTTCCCAGTTAGGATCAGTCATGTCGGCCACGAGTACATCACCAGGCTGTACACGTTCCATCTCTTCAGGATCACGAATCACACGCACTGGACCCGCACCGATTTTCTGACCAATCGCGCGACCATGTGTTAACACCACACCCGAACCTTTGAGTTTGAAACGTTGTTGAACGTCGCCATGTTTTTGTTGCGACTTCACTGTTTCAGGACGCGCCTGCAAAATATAAAGCTTGCCATCACGTCCGTCTTTACCCCACTCGATATCCATAGGGCGACCATAATGTTTTTCAATCGTGACAGCATAAGTCGCTAATTCAGCAATTTCAGCATCATCTAATGAATAACGATTACGCTGTTCAATCGGTACATCAACTGTACGCACTGAATGACCCGCTTTTTTCTCACCTGTAAATTCCATCTTGATGAGTTTGGATCCGATGTTGCGACGAATGATAGGCAACTTACCTTGCGCGAGCATAGGTTTATGCACATAAAATTCATCAGGATTCACAGCACCCTGCACTACCGTTTCACCTAAGCCATAGCTTGATGTAATGAACACCACATCAGCAAAACCTGACTCTGTGTCGATAGTAAACATCACACCAGATGACCCCAGATCAGAACGCACCATACGCTGTACACCAGCTGACAAAGCAACTTCAGCATGCGTGAAACCTTTGTGAACACGATATGAAATCGCACGGTCGTTATACAGCGAAGCAAAGACATGCTTCATCGCATCGAGTACATTCTCAATACCAACTACATTCAAGAAGCTTTCTTGCTGACCAGCGAAGGACGCATCAGGTAAATCTTCTGCAGTAGCAGATGAACGAACAGCGAAAGAGACTTCAGCAGAGGAGTCTTTCACCAGTTGATGATAAAAATCGGTGATTTCTTGTTGCAGACGAGGTTGAAAAGGCGTCTCGATAATCCATTGACGAATTTCAGCACCCGCCTTGGCTAATGAGCGAACATCATCAATATCAAGATCTACTAGCCGATCAGCGATGCGATCGGCCAGTGGCTTACCACCCGATTGGGTGTGGGTGAGAAAATCGCGAAATGCTTGTGCCGTAGTAGCGAAACCGCCAGGCACTCGAACACCAACTCCTGCAAGCTGGCTAATCATCTCGCCTAGCGATGCATTTTTACCGCCGACGGACTCAACATCCGTCATGCGCAGATTTTCAAAGGCGACGACGAAAGGCGCCCCTGAGTCAAGGGCCTGCGTCACCCCCGGTTTTGCTGCGTTGGACATAACTACCTCTTTGATGGTGGGAAATCTGTGAAGAGAGGACGAGCTCTAGTCTGCGCTCAACAGTCGAGCTGGCGCAAAGCGGGCTGCGCGTTAGCTTCAAGACTGGGACACGGCAAGAAATCATAGGGCTTCTACTCTCAGTTTTATTTACTACTAAATCGATTTAGCATGCCGCAATGCTGTCGGCATTTGTTATTCTGTAATGCAGCTTCATGAGAAGCTAAACAGACAGCATTTTACAGCTCGTAGTGAGTTTTTATAAGCAAACCAGCATACTTTTTATCTTATTTGTTAAACAACTTATGCCCGCACAATCTTACAAATCAGCGCCTACTGAATCCGAACGACTGGTTTTTTTTGTCTCAGACGGCACCGGCATTACCGCTGAAACCTTTGGTCACTCCGTTTTAACCCAGTTTGACCTACGTTTTAGAGAGATAAGGCTACCTTTTATTGATTCTGCTGAAAAAGCACATGAAGCAGTGCGTAAGATCAATGAAAGCTGCGATGTAGATGGTAAAAGACCCATCGTATTTTCTACTTTAGTGAAAGCAGAATTATCAAACATCGTGCGTCAGTCCAGAGGTATGCACATGGATTTGATACAAACCTTTGTTGAACCTCTAGAACAAGAGTTTGGTATTAAGTCCACGCACACGATTGGTCGCAGTCATAACATTGCAGATTCAGAAGATTATAAAAACCGCATAGAAGCGATTAATTTTTCACTTGCGCATGATGATGGTCAATCACACAAAAATTTAGAAAATGCGGATGTGATTTTAGTTGGCGTGTCACGTTCAGGTAAAACACCCACTAGCCTTTACCTTGCTATGCAGTACGGAATTAAAGCAGCCAACTATCCTTTGATACCTGAAGATTTTGAACGCGGTAAATTACCAAGTGGCTTAATGCCCTACAAAGCAAAGATATTTGGCCTCTCCATAGCACCAGAACGTTTAACAGAAGTACGCAATGAACGACGACCTGGCAGTAAATATGCTGCGCTAGAAAATTGTCGTTATGAAGTCAATGAAGCAGAAAAAATGATGCATAGAGAAGGCATACGATGGATGTCATCCACCCTCAAATCGATCGAAGAAATCGCCACTATGATTTTGCAAGAGATACGCTCAGAGAAGCGAGCTTATTATTAAGCCGGATGATAGAGATTTAAAATAACTCGTAGGTACGAATAGCGAAGCGTATTCGTACGAATGCCAAAATCAGAATGACAATTTTACGTACGATTACGCTACGCTAATCGTACCTACAAATTTTGTGGTGGTTACAGTCATAATTCATGCGCAATTAATTGTATTTGGTTTGTCTTAACTGCTCAAAAAAACACACCGCAGCACTCGCTGCAACATTTAATGATTCCATGGCAGGATCATGTGGAATAGCCAGTTGCACACTCGCACAAGCTAATAACTCAGCAGATACGCCCTGTCCTTCATGACCAAACAACCAAGCAAATTTTTTACTCAGATCATATTCAAAAATCGTTTGCTTAGCATGTGAACTCGTTGCAATCACAGGTATGCTTGCAGCTTGAATTAAAGCAGACAGATCACTGTTCTCATAAATATCCACCACAAAATGTGCACCCATACCTGCACGCAAAACTTTAGGTGACCAAGCTGCGACGGTACTTGGTGAACAAAATATTTTTTTAATTCCTGCTGCGGCAGCACTACGCAGTATCGAACCAACATTACCTGGATCTTGTAACTGATCTAATAGGATTGCGTTCTCATTTAAGGAATCAATATGAGTTGGAATTGGCACGTCTACAACGAAAAAAACTTCAACACCGTTTTCAACTTGACTAAGTGCAGCAAACAAAGCATCAGGTAGTTGTATGCAGTTTACTTGTCGTTCCAAGCATACGTTAAGAATCGCTAAGACTTCATGATGTACTGCAGCAGTGTCACTCACAATGCAATATGAAGGTGCTACGCGTTGCGACAACCAAGACAGACATAAGTGCACGCCATCCAACAAAGTCTGCCCTGCTTTTTTGCGTGCTTGAGCTGAAGTCGCGAGTTGTCGAATCTGTTTATAAAGCGGATTATCGCGCGATTGTATGATTTTGATAGACATGCTTATGCACCTGACTTAATTGCTACGGCATCGAGCAATGCACGCACTGGCGCATACGATTTTCTGTGCAATGGTGTCACACCATGTAGACGCAAGCGCTCTAAATGCAGCGCAGTAGGATAGCCTTTATGCTGATCAAAAGCATACTGTGGATATTGATCATGCATCACCATCAGTGCTGCATCACGCGCGGTTTTAGCGAGTATAGAGGCTGCAGAAATTTCTGAAACCTTATCATCACCTTTCACAATCGCTTCTGTTCGCACTTGGCAAACAGGACAACGATTACCATCTATCAACGCTAAGCTTGGTGTAGTAGATAAAGATTCTATCGCTCTGCGCATAGCGAGCATGGTGGCTTGTAAAATATTCAGCTTATCAATTTCTTCTTCTGAAGATTGTGCGATGGACCATGCGAGTGCATCACGTTTGATGAGCTCTGCTAATGCTTCGCGTTTTGCTGCTGTGAGTTTTTTAGAATCACGCAAACCTGCAATCGGTTTATCAGGATTGAGTATGACTGCTGCTGCAAATACGGGACCCGCAAGTGGACCTCGACCTGCTTCATCCACACCACAAATAATTTCACCCTCACCGTCGAATAAAGAGGCTGCTAGCTCAGTGTGTGACATGAAAGTACTTAGTCAACATAATTAACGATGATTGTTTAAGAGTTGCATCACCACGTGTGCACTCTCAGAAGCGGTATTACGCATTAAGTCATGATGCAAATCGATAAAACGACGACGCAATCGTTGTCGATTTTGATCACTCGATAACTGCACCCACAAGGCACTGGCTAAGGTGTGTGGCGTTGCACGGCCTTGCAATAACTCTGGCACCAAAAATTCACGCGCCATAATATTTGGTAAACCCACCCAAGGTTGATAGGCCATCAATCGTAAAATCTGCCAACTGGCTGCATTCATACGGTAAGAAATCACCATAGGCTTTTTAAACAAAGCGACTTCTAAGGTCGCTGTTCCACTTGCAACTAAGACGGCATCACTTGCTGCTAAAGCGGTATGTGAATCGCCATCGATAATAGTGAGCCCACATTTTTTGATGCGTTCTTCACCTATGATTTTTTCAAAATAAGCACGCTGTGTTGGACCTGCCATAGGTACGATAAAACGTATATGCTTATCGCGTTTTAGCAGCATTTCTGCTGCTCCAATAAAAGCATCGCTGTTATATTTAATTTCAGATAAGCGACTGCCAGGCATGATGGCAATCACTCGAGCATTCTGTTCCAAAGCGAGTTTATTGCGCGCTGCATTCTGATCTGCTTCCATAGGAATCAGTTCAGCTAAGGGATGACCTACGTAGGTCACAGGGATGCCCGCTTTTTTATAGATCTCTTCTTCAAACGGAAAAATCACTAACATGTGCGACACAGCACGCGCTATTTTTTTTATGCGATTTCGTCGCCATGCCCAAATAGAGGGGCTGATGAAATGTGCTGTCGATATGCCGGCTTCTTTGAGTGCGATTTCTAAATCAAGATTAAAGTCAGGCGCATCGACTCCCACAAACACACCAGGACGTTCTGCTAAGAGTTGTGCACGCAGTGCATCGCGTATACCTTTGATTTCACGGTAGTGTGATACCACTTCAAACAAGCCACGCACTGCCAACTTTTCCATGGGATAGTCAGCAATGAATCCATGTTCCGCCATTGCAGATCCACCAATGCCATGTAGGTGCGCATCAGGCAGCATTGATCGCAAGCCTGACAGCATGCGTGCAGCTAGTATGTCGCCGGATGGCTCACCAGCCACCATCGCAACGATTTGATTAGCGGACGATGCCACGTGTGGTGTGCTCTATGAATTCATGCATTTGTTTTACATGCTGAGCATATAAAGGAGAGTCTTGCTCTTCTTTACGCAGCGCTGTTTTTGCTTCTTCAAGAGTGAAGCCTGATTTATAAATCAATTTATAACAACGGCGTATCGCTGCTATCTCTTCAGGCGAAAATCCTCTGCGCTTTAAACCTTCACTATTAATACCATGCGCTGCTGCAGGATTGCCGGACAAAATCACAAACGGCGGCACATCTTGCGTCAAACTTGTACTCATTCCTACCATGGCATGTGCGCCAATTTTGCAAAACTGATGAACGTTCGCAAAGCCACCTAATATGACCCAATCTTCTATATGAACATGTCCTGCAAGTTGTGCATTGTTTGCAAATATCGTGTGATTTCCGATCTGACAATCATGCGCAAGATGCACATAAGCCATGATCCAGTTATCGTTACCTAAACGGGTTACGCCCACATCTTGCGCGGTACCACGATTAAAAGTACAAAACTCACGTATGGTATTGCGATCACCAATTTCTAAGCGCGTTTCTTCACCTTGATATTTTTTATCTTGAGGAGCAGCACCGATAGATGAAAATTGAAAAAAGGTGTTGTCTTTACCGATGGTGGTGTGACCTTCAATGACCACATGCGGTCCAACACGTGTACCGGCAGCAATCGATACTTGTGGACCGATAATGCTATAAGCACCAATCTCTACACTTGCATCTAATGTAGCTTGTGGATCAACCAGTGCGGTAGGATGTATCTTCGCCATTGCTATCCTTATTCTGCTGGCGTGGGATCAGTAATACTACGCATAGTACACATTAAGTCGGCTTCTACTGCGACTTGTCCATCCACTGTAGCCTGCGTTTTAAATTTCCAGATGCCACGTGCATGACGCTGTATCTCGACTAACATCAGTAGTTGATCACCTGGCACTACCGGACGTTTAAAGCGTGTATTGTCTATCCCTAAAAAATACACTACTGCATTTTCATCTGGCTTTTGACCCATGGTGAGAAATGCTAATAACGCAGATGTTTGCGCTAAGGCTTCTATCATTAGCACACCAGGCATCACCGGCTTATTCGGGAAATGACCATTAAAAAATTCTTCATTAATCGTGACATTTTTAATAGCACTTATGGATTTTCCAGATTCCCAATCCAAGACACGATCGACTAACAATAAAGGATAGCGATGCGGTAGATATTCTTTAATCTGATTACAGTCTAAGGTTTTCATTTTGAGAGGGAGCAGCTTTCTAAGATGATGATTATTTTTGATCTGCTTGCAACAATGGTTTTATATTCTTTTCTAGTTCACGTAAACGATTGCGCATGTCTTCTAAATTTCTCACGATCGCAGCTGTTTTTTCCCAGTCTGCGTTTTTCGCAAGTGGATAAAAACCTGTGTACTGTCCTGCTTCATGAATCGAACGAGATACTAAACTACCGGAAGATACATGTACATGGTCAGCGATGGTCAAATGGCCTAAAACCATTGCTGCTCCACCAAAGGTGCAATGTTTTCCTATCTTGGCACTGCCTGCAACACCGACACAGCCGGCCATTGCAGTATGTGCACCGATCAAACAGTTATGCGCGATTTGAATTTGATTGTCTAACTTAACGCCATCTTCAATCACGGTGTTATCTAAAGCACCGCGATCTATGGTGGTGTTGGCACCAATATCCACATCATTACCGATACGTACACCACCTGTTTGTGGAATTCTTATCCACTCACCCTGATCATTCGCAAATCCAAATCCATCACTACCAATCACAGCACCTGATTGAATCACACCACGTTCACCGATGTGACAATCTGCAAGAAAAGTTACCTGTGGATGAAATACCGTACCTGATCCGATTCGAGCGCCACGCCCCACAAATGATCCCGCTCCAATCACACAATGTTCGCCAATTTCAACTTCTGCTTCTATCGTCACATTTGCTGCGATGGTAGCTGTTGCAGCAATGCGAGCACTACTATCTACGACAGCGCTAGCATGAATACCAGGTGTGATGACAGGCGTATTGAGTTTGACAAAATACTGTGCCGCTCGAGCGAAGTACGCATAAGGGTTAGCAGTGATAATGCGCGCACCCTGATACGAGGTCGAGACAAGAAGATGATCAGACTCTGAAAGTATGAGCGCACCCGCCGCTGATTTTTCGGCTAGTGCGCGCAACTTTGAATTGGACAGAAAGGTGATGTGCTGCGCATTCGCTGTTTCCAGCGCAGCCATCCCTGTGACGAGGTAATCCGGACTACCTATCAACCGACCGCCTAAGCTTTCGACTAATTGCCCGAGTCGAGTGCTCATGGCGGCTAACTCCGGCTTATTTATTGAGTGCCTTAATCACTTTTTCAGTGATATCAATGCGAGGACTTGCATACACTGCTTCTTGAAAAATAATGTCATATTTTTCAGCTTCGGCAATTTGCTTAATCACTTTATTAGCACGCTCTAACACTACAGCGAGTTCTTCATTACGGCGTTGATTTAAGTCTTCACGGAATTCACGTTGTTTACGCTGAAAATCTTTATCCATTTCCGCTAACTCACGCTGACGTTTATTACGATCAGAATCCGATAAGACTGGCGCTTCTTTATCTAAACGCTCTGCCGTTGCTTTCAAACGCGCTGCTGCTTCCTGCAATTCTTTTTCGCGTTTAGAAAATTCTAGCTCCAACTTAGCAGTCGCCGCTTTGGAAGGTGCAGCCTCACGGAAAATGCGCTCAGTGCTAACAAAGCCTATCTTGGTTTCCTGCGCTAAGGCAGACGACATGCAGCCCATAGATAAAGCAGCTGTCAGGCTCATGCATATTGCTTTTTTGATTACAGAATTCAATTCAATCTCCGCAACGTAAATGTTGATTATGCCATTGGTCTATTAAAAGCCGGTACCCAACTGAAATTGGAAGGCTTGTGTTCTATCAAAGCTAGCTGGATTCATAGGACGCGCCAGTGACAACTTGAGTGGGCCTACCGGTGAAATCCAACTGATACCTAAACCTGCACTGTAGCGCAGGTCTTTGAAACTAATATTGTCGCCATCTTGCGGATTGAATACCTGACCTGCATCGAAGAAGGTAAACCAACGCAAGCTACGATCTACGCCAGTGCCAGGGAAAGGCATTTGCAATTCTGCATTCATCAACACACGAGCTTGACCACCAATAGGTAAGAATAAACCTGTAGTCGTCGATTGAGCAGCTGCAGTAGATAAGGAACCGGCGAAATATCCACGCACTGAACCTATACCACCAGCATAATAATTTTTAAAGATAGGATAGTCGTTACCAATACCTGCACCGTAATTCACTTCACCGTTCAATGCCAAGGTGATGGATTTCGTCACAGGCCAAAAGTATTGATCCTGATAACCAGAGCGGTAATACTTCACCGTACCTGCTGGTGACACTTCAAAGTTAGCACGCTGAAAACGACCTTCAGTTGGAATCAAAGCACTGTCACGTCTATCTCGTTGCCATGCAACTGTGAGTGGGAATGACGTGGTGTGAGCGGTACCAATACCACCTGCAGTACCAAAGGAGTCAACGTAATCAATATAACGCTGAGGACTATTTGATTTTGTATCAACCGTTGTATCTTCAATACCGGCACCAAAGAAGATACGGTCATATTCTGAAACCGGCACACCAAAGTTAACATTCGCACCTTTGGTTTCAATTTTATAGTCTGTCGTGTTCAGCAAATAGTAAGGTGGACGTGCAGTTCGTAAGAACACTTCATAAGTACGACTTACACCATCCTCAGTGAAATAGGGATTGGTATGCGAGATCGCAATGGTACGAAACACTTTACTGGTGTTCACACTAATACCAATGTTGTTACCCGTACCGAAAGCATTTGCCTGATTCACTGAACCCGTTAAGGTTAATCGTTCACTACTAGAGAAACCAGCACCTAACATAATGTTACCGGTTGGTTTTTCAGTCACATCCACATTTAAATCTACTTGATCATTTGTACTAGGTACATCAACGGTATCTATCTTTGTATCAGTAAAAAAGCCCAGTCGACCTAAACGATCTTTAGAGAGTTTAATTTTATCGCCGTCGTACCATGAACTTTCAAACTGTCTAAATTCACGACGGATAACTTCATCACGGGTACGATCATTACCACCAACATTGATGCGTCTCACATAAACACGCTTACCAGGATCAACAAAAATCGTGAAACTAACTTCACCTTTTTCGCGATTAATTTCTGGCGCTGCATTTACATTCGCAAAGGCATAACCAAAGACCCCCATGCGTTCAGAAATTTTCTTAGTACTCTGGGTCATTTTCTCGCCAGAATAAGCATCACCTTTTTTTAATTGCACAAGGCTGGCTAGTTCAGATTCACGACCGAGCATCTCGCCTTCAAGTTTAATATCAGTGATCGTAAATTTCTGACCTTCACTAATATTAATCGTGACGAAGATATCTTTCTTATCTGGTGTAATGGATACCTGCGTTGAATCAACTTGCATTTCTAGATAGCCGCGATTCAAATAAAACGAACGCAGTGCTTCAATATCACCCGCTAGTTTTTGTTTTGAGTATTGATCGGCTTTGCTATACCAAGTAAACCAACCAGAGGTCGATAATTTCAATTGACCAAGCAAATCATCTTCAGGGAAAACTTTATTGCCGATGATATTAATTTGTTTGATCTTAGCGATTTCACCTTCATCGACTGCAAAGGTCACATTGACGCGATTTCTTTCGATTGGGGTGATGGTGGTGGTAACTTGTACACCATATAAACCACGTGCCAAATATTGACGCTTTAATTCTTGTTCAGCGCGATCGACTAAGGCTTTATCTAAAATACGCGACTCACCTAAACCAATTTCTTTCAATGATTTTGTTAACTGCGCTTTATCAAATTCTTTGGTGCCAGTGAATTCCACCGCTGCGATAGCAGGTCGTTCTTCCACCATGACGACTAAGACATCGCCATCTCTTTCAATCCGCACATCTTTAAAAAAACCAGTGGCATACAGCGCTTTAATCGAAGCAGCTGCTTTATCGTCATTAAAGAGATCGCCGACACGTACAGGAAGATAGCCAAACACCGTACCGGCTTCAGTACGTTGTATACCTTCTACCCGTATATCTTTAATCGTAAATGGATCAACAGCAAAAGCTTGTCCTGTACAAAAAGCAAAGGCAGCTATGGCGATTAATCGGCGGGAGAAAAACGGCGACGCAGTGCGCTTGGATTCAAATTTCATCAGCTAAGAGTGTTAAGCACTTCGAGATTGATTAGCTAAGTCGTGTTAGCAAGCAAATAATCATCATGAAACTAAACGAGCGATGTCATTAAAAATAGCCACCGCCATCAAGACCATGAGTATGCCCACTCCAGCACGCTGAGCAATGTCACTCACTCGTTGCGATACTGGACGACCAGTCAAAAGTTCTAGCGAATAATACAACAAATGCCCTCCATCTAGCACTGGAATTGGCAAGAGATTCATCACTCCAAGGCTAATACTAATAAAAGCCATAAAGGATAAAAAACTAATTACGCCCAAGCGAGCAGTCTGCCCTGCGTAATCCGCAATCGTGATGGGACCGGTAATGTTCTTTAAAGAAGCTTCACCTATTATCATCTTACCAAGCATCGCTAAACTCATGGCACTGGTGTCCCATGTTTTAGTTGCACCTTTTGCAATCGCAACCGGCAGATTTTCACTCACCGTGATCAACTCAGCAGTCGTATCAATTTGAGCACGAATGCGTCCCACCATGCGCTCACCCACACGCTCTGCTTCCGGCATGATTTGCACGCTAAATACTTGTCCTGCGCGCAGGCCTTCTAGTGTCAACGTTTGTCCAGCAGAATTCTGCAAACGCATGACCATCTCTATGCCGTTCTCGACCAAGTCACCATTGATACGAACAATCACATCACCTGCTTGCAATCCAGCTCGCGCAGCCGGTCCATCCGGCATGATTTGACTAAATTTCGCTTTCGGCTTGGCAGTATCAAGTCCCAACTTATCCATGAGATGTTCATCAAGATCAGCGGTCGCTATCTCAGTCGTAGGTAAATTTAAGTTGAGGATTTCTTGATTACCTGCTGCGGTAGGTCGCAAAATTGCTAATTGTGCAGGACGCTTATCCATCACCGCATGCATCAACTCCCAACGCAAATCTGACCAAGTCTGCAATTCAGTCCCATTCACTGAAGTGATGAGATCACCGGTTTTCAAACCAGCTACTGCCGCCGATGAATTTTGTTTGACAGTGACGCGTGCAATAATTTCAGGCACGCCATGCATATACAAACCAGCAAAAATAAGAATCGCTAATAAAAAATTAGCAACTGGTCCCGCCAACACGATAGCAATACGCTTCATGACTGGTTGATGTGTGAATTCACGTTGCAATTCTTGTTCAGATAACTCGCCGATATCCTCTTCACGTGCATCGAGCATCTTCACATAACCACCTAGCGGCAACGCAGACACTGCCCACTCAGTTTGATCAACACCAAAGCGACGTGACCAAATGACGGGCCCCATACCCACAGAAAAACGCAAGACTTTCACACCACACCAACGCGCCAATAAATAATGTCCAAGCTCATGCACAATCACGAGCACACCCAGAACAACAGCAA
>Ga0209550_10001686_pt1 | contig 21171 bp, 20 predicted proteins | sample LauGreSuBDMM15SN_2_FD_187567 | JGI IMG/M metagenome (GOLD analysis project Ga0209550, IMG submission 187567) | Freshwater lake microbial communities from Lake Michigan, USA - Su13.BD.MM15.SN (SPAdes) (version 5) | ecosystem: Environmental > Aquatic > Freshwater > Lake | place: Lake Michigan... | reverse complement strand
TATCAGAGCAATCGGATCACAAATTGCACATATCACTCTAGTAATGGTTGATGTTGTAAAAGGCATCGATGCAGATACGTTAAGTTTTCTCCAAACACATGTCCACGATGACAACGCTTGTGACAAAACTATCATCGTGCTAAACAAAATAGACAAAATATCTGGTTTTAGAAATCTTGGTATCGATATCCCTCTCAAAAGGGTTTTTAATCCAAAAGAACAGAGTGAAGAGTTCATTAAACGTCTAGACGATGCTTATATGAATATCCAGCGACAGTTATCAGATATTAGTTTGTACGGAGAGCCATATTATAAGAAGCGTGTCAGAGATTGTATCGCATATATCCCTATCTCTGCTCATACTGGAGCAGGAATCAGCGATTTGCTACTATATATGTCAAAGGCGCGTATGGACCTTCCAGTCGTTGATATAAATCAAGGCTTTATCTTGGACAAGAGAAATGATAGTCATCTAGGGAAAGTATTAATTGGTGTAATGAAGTATGGTTCCATTACACGTCGCCAGTCATTAAAAATTGGTGATAGTATTTTCCCTATCAGAAATCTTTATCAGAACCAAGAAAACCGCGATTCTCGTGAACACTGCTTTGTACATACTGACCTCGTAACAGATGCAACTAGTTTTGCCATCGTATTGCAAAATCAAGATCAGTTTGAATTTATTTCAACCGGTTCTGATTTTGAGGTAGTCGATGACACAATCGCTGTTGTTGATTCTGCACTCGCTGAACAGCGATTCCAAAAGAAAGCAAGTCTACTACAAAACATTGGTGTCCATGTATCTGTTCCAAGTGAGAGTATGATCGATGGAGTTGCTGGATATTTCACAGAACAACATATCAAAATGTCAAACTATTCTATCTCCAGAGTAACCAAAAAAGACCTGATCAAACTAAACAATATCTGCGATAAAGACTCAACTGGTTACAGTAATCGTCACAGATGCATTTTAATATGTATTCCAGATATGGATGACCGTGATACACATGAGACATTGATGGACCAACATTTTAATACAGAGCTACAGAACATCATTCGAACAACAAAAATCAGTGTTATATTCGGGGGTACTATTTATAGACTTGCTGATAACTACAATCGATATCTTGTTTCTTGTCGCACTAAATTCATCCGTGATTTTGGTTGTTACTCTCACTTCCGTGCTCAATCTATCCCAAAATATGTCTTTAGAACTTCTGGTCCTATTCTAATGGGAGTCAAAGTCACTGATGGCGTATTAGCTGTTGGATGCATCATCAAGTTTAGAAATCCCAGTACAGGAGAACATACCTCATTAGGTAGAGTTTCCAGTATTTCTCTGAACAAGAAAGATATCCAATTTGCTACCAAGGATATGGAGGTATGTTTAAAGATAGATGATGGAGATTATACCATCAACAAAACTACTGTCTATGAACTTGTTAATCAAGACAGCGGTAATGGTAATTCTTCATCTTTAGTTGGAGGAGATATCACTCAAGGATAGATATAGTATCTAGCATAAACAGAGGAGCAATTTCTGAATAAAAGAAAAAAAAATCTAAATGTATAAATCACGTTGTGTACATTAACCTACCCAAAAAGTAGGAGGATCTATATTAGATATAGTGAATGTTTTTTTATTTTTTCCTAATACAAATTAGTTTTTCTTTTTATTTCGATTTTTTTTTCGATTTTATAAAATTGAAATAAAAAAAATTGAAATAAATAATTATTGACAAATCTTAATAATGTATTAAGATCGACTATACATGTCTCGAATAGAGACATACTTATCTGCTAAATAAGTAAACATTTACAATTTTTAATTCTCCATTATATGTAGCAATATAATGTGCGAATTACATCGGTTACAGGTGGCACGAAAAAACGCAAGTGACTATTCAGATTCGTCATCTGAATAACAAAATATGATGTGATTTACCATATATAAATGACTATATATATGATGAAATCACTCTAATGTATGTTCGCATATGTTGGCCGAAGTCAATTTCTTTTATCTTGATATCAGAAATTACTACGTGTTTCATTCAGTTAAGCAAATAAGATACGCCATCAACTTTGACTATTTTTTTTGATTTTAAAAGTAAAATATCAATCAGTTTTATTTATAAATTCATTCTTCCTTCCTTTTAAAATCTATAAAATTGAAATAAATAATTTATGTTAAATCCATATATAATAATAAAGTAATACATCTACTCGTCTCGAAAGAGACCTATTTATATGCCAAATAAATAGTATGAGATATTCAATTCAACCCCATTATATGTGGCAATATAATGTGCGAATTGCACCGGTTACAGGTGGCCAAGAAAAGATGGCAAGTGACTATCCAGACAGAGAGAGAGTCTGGAGATAATATCATATGTCATATGCCATATCAATGACTATGTATGATAATATCACTCTAATATATGTTCGCATATGTTGGCCGAAGTCAATTTCTTTTATCTTGATATCAGAAATTACTACGTGTTTCATCCTATTAAACAAATAGGAGCTAATATAGCTGATGACATACACCAATAACTTGGACTATTTTTTGATTTTAAAAATACATAAGATATAATTGCGGTAAGAGCAAAATATTTACCAGTTTTATCTATAAATTCATTTTTTTTATCACTAAAATACCATAAAAACATTGATCCATACATTAAACCTAATAATAAAGAAGTTTTATTTGTTAAAAAATTCCATTTATTACATGGGTTTTTACGCATATTGTCAGTAATACCTTTACATGCATACATATTTGCTTCTTTAAAATTATTATCTAATCCTTGTAATATAGTATATATCATTATAAAACCAGATACTATTAAATATAATGTATTAACATTATATAATTTATTCATTAATAAAAAAAATACAAACCCTTGTGAACCAAGATTTATTAGTAATAATCTTGAATTTAAATCAACATCTTTATATTTATACATATTGAATTCAAAATATTGTACAAGAGTATAAAACATTACAAATAAACCAAACATTTTTTTATTGATATCATCATTCATATACATTAATAAACCTGAAATTTCACCTATCATCATTGATAATAATGATGTTTCTGCATTAATACACATTATAATAATATATAAATAAAATTATTAATTTACATTTTAATATTTTGCTAACTGTTAAAGAAACTATAAATTTATATATAATATTATTCCAATAGATAATTCGGATATAATTCATCTAAGTTGCAACTATTATCTTCATATCCAATTAACAATTGATAGTAGTACACAAACGAATGATCTAAATATAATTTATTTAAACCAGCTGCATATTGTTTTCCGAATAAGAAATAGATTATTAGTATAAATAGAAAAACAAAGAAATATACATAATAATTTATTTTATTACTATTTTTTTGTTTTTCTATTTTCTTTATTAATTCTTGATTTTCTTTTTTTAAGACATCTATTTGTTGTTTATTTGTATTTACGTTTTTTATATGAAACTGATAGAACATATTATAATAAATATCTGTTAAATTTTTATCATAAGGTAGAACTTCTAATAATGTTTCATTATCATCATTGACCATATTAAAATCAATATTATTATTTTCCAATAGATAATTAATATTATGAATATTACCTGAAGAAAATACTTTAAAAATAGTTTCATCGTCAATATCTTCATCATTAACTTGATATATATAAATATGATATTGATATTTACGTTTTTTTATTTTAATATCATTATATTCATTTGGTAGATTTATACATAGACTCTTAAATTTGGAATATCCAATACTATAAATTATTTTATATAATTCATTATATTTCATACATCTAAATAACATTTGTAATTTAATACTACTAAAATTAGAATATTTTAATAAATAATCTCTTATTAATGATCTATATATGTCATATGAGTCATATTCATATTTATCAGTATTTGAAGATATAATAATCATCTAGTATAAATATTATATTTAATTCATAAATTACATTAATTTTAAAAAATCAATTTTTTACCTATCCAATTTACTGTATTTTCTTTACTATTAAACTATCTACTGAACCAATACAATAATTCTAAATTATTATCATCAAATATAACATTTTTTGGTAAACAGTAATTACATGTAAATATTAGCTTATTTATTATCATAATTATAAAATAATAAATAAATAAATAATTTTTCTTATTAAAAATTATTATTTATTATTTTATCTATATTTTTAATATGATTTAAATTTATTTCTAATTCGCCTTGGGAACTTATTTGTAAAACGCTATCTAATTCATTATTCAAAACATTTATAAATGTTTCTTTTAGATTATTACTCTTTAAGACATCAATTGAGTAATACATGTTTAATAATGATATAACACTATTAATTACCATATTTTCTAATTCGTTATAACTTTCTTCATCAATATTTGTATCTTCTAAATCTTCTATCATATGATTTGATTTATAAGCTACAGGACAACAATCAATACCTGATTTGATAAAATTATAATTTTCTTCATTGGTATTATTATAATCATTATCATTTTCCATAATTGAAATTTTGAAATTATTTATTGTACATTTATCAAGATTAAATTTTAGTAATTTATTTTTTATAAGATCATCATTTAAATTTCTTAATTCACCATCTTCTGTTAATGTAATTACATTAAATGATTTATCAATATCATTAATTTTATATAAACTATATCCTGTATTAATTTTGGAGAAATTAAAATCAATTTTATATGATCCATATGAAAAATTTATATATTGAATACCATAATATTTTATTTGATTAATTGATGTATATTTATGGTAATCTAAATGATCATTAATTGAAGGATAAATAATATCGATATTTTCTAAATTCCAAGTATTCATAATAATAATAATATTATAATATATGTTATAAAACATAATAAGGTCATATTATTAATTTTTACTTTATTCAAATTGTTAAGTAAAAAATTGATAATATAATATAATAATAAGATATAATGATTATTATATTAATATAATAATGTTTAAAACTGTTTCTATAGAAGGTAATATTGCATCTGGTAAAACAACATTACTAACAGAATTAAAAGAACATTATAAAAATAATGATTCAATAATATTTTTAAAAGAACCAGTTGATGAATGGGAAAAAATTACAGATAATTCTGGTAATACTATGTTACAAAAATTCTATGCAAATCAAGAAAAATATTCATTTTCTTTCCAAATGATGGCCTATATTTCTAGATTAAGTATAATTAGAAATGCAATAAAAGAAAAATCTAAATCAGGTAAACCTTTTGTTGTCATTACTGAACGATGTCTTTTAACAGATAAACATATTTTTGCAAAAATGTTATATGATCAAAATAAAATAGAAGAAGTTAATTATAAAATATATCTTAATTGGTTCAATGAATTCGCAAATGATTTCCCAATTAATAATATAATTTATGTTAATACAGATCCAGAAATATGTTATATCAGATTATATAAACGTGCTAGACAAGGTGAAGAAATTATACCACTTTCTTATTTACAATCATGTCATGAATATCATGAAGAATATGTAAAAAATTCTGTTATTAAGGACAAATTATTATTAGATGGTAACAAAGATATATATGAAGATACACATATTTTAATCAATTGGATTAATCAAATTGATAATATTATTAACAATTATTTATCAGATAAAAAATCAACTGAGATATAATTATTAATTTGATTAGTCTAAAAAAAATACATTGATAGAGGCGCATATAAATGGAAACGTTATGTGACTTTTAAGCAATTATAGTTGTCAGAATATAGTTAAATATTCTAACAACTATAATTGCTAGGTGGTTGTATTATTCCTTATTAATTTTTATAAAAAAGATAGATTTGATTGCACATCTTTTGATCTCGTAAGATAAAAGAAATACATTGGTAGAGGCATACCAATGGAAATACTTATGTGACTTTTTAAGCATTTCTAGTTGTCATCATTAATGGGATGACAAGTTGTAATATACTACTGCCAAAGTAGATATCTAACTATATTGTTATTACAATATAGTTAGTCGCATTAAATCTCGAACATACAAGCAAATTTATTTATATTGGTTCTTTATAAATTTACTTGTCTGTTCGAGATTCAATATAATTTATAAAAATTATATACATTTTTTTTTTCAATTTTTATTAAAAAAATAGATTTGATTGCACATCTTTTGATCTCGTAAGATAAAAGAAAGACATTAGTAGAGGCGTACCAATGGAAATACTTATGTGACTTTTTAAGCATTTCTAGTTGTCATTAATATGACAAGTTGTAATATACTACTGCCGATGTAGATATCTAGCTATATTGTGATGGCAATAATTGCTAGGATGATCGAAAAATTTATGACAAGTTCATTTATATTGGTCCTTTATCCATCAATATCGGTATAAATTTACTTGTCTGTTCGAGATTCAATATAATTTATGAGAATTATATACATTTATTTTTTCAATTTTTATAATGAAAAAAGAATTTAATAAAAAACTAAATTTATTAGGATTAGATATTATAGATAGTAATACAAATATTAATAATTTTATATTTGCTATATAAAAAAATAATCTTAATAAAAAAATTGGAATAATTTTAATGAACCAAAAAATAATATCAGGAATTGGTAATTATTTATGTGCAGATTTTTTATGGTATTCTAAAATATCAGCATTTAGAAAAGTTAAAGATTTACAATAATTATTTGATTCATTAAGATTATTAAGATGGTCTATTTATAATTATAAATTAGGTGTTAAATTAAAAATTATTGATTTAAAAGACAAAATTCCAATTAATTTAAAAAATAATTAATTTTTATATCTAATAATAACTAAACCGCTACCACCTGGTGCTCCAAGACGATCATTTGATCCACCCCCTCCACCACCACTACCAGTATTTTGAACTCCTCTAGTGGGATCAATATTTAATTGAACATTATTACCATTTCCTTGCCAACTTCCACCATTTCCACCACCACCATTTCCACCTAATTGTATTTCTGTAGCCCAACTTCCACCACCACCACCCGCTGCAATATAACCAATTCCTATTGCATTTTTCCATGTTTGTGGCATATTATCTTTAATTACAGTCAACCATTCAGAATATTTATTAGTTCCCGAACCTCCTTTTCCACCTTGTGCTGTCAAATCACCTTTATTTGATAATCCATTTTCACCACTACTATTTGAACCACCGCCCCCGCCCCCGCCACCTGCTATAACATCTTGATTACCTTCACCACCTTTATTTCCTAAACCTATAGAACTATTTGCAATAGCTGCATTAATAACTGCTTTGTCATTTGCAATAGCTGCATTAATAACTGCTTTGTCGTTTACACCAAATATACTCATAATAGGATCTTCTTTGTCATTACTATTATTATACCCAGAACCACCTCCGGCAGGGCCATTTCTAGCATCACCTCTATTATACCCAGAACCACCTCCACCAGATCCACCTGATGAGGCAGGTCCACTTCCAGCACCACCTCCATATCCTCCTCCTTCAGCTATTATATCAAATACTGATGAATCTTGACCTTTACAATCTGTTGTTGAATTCATTATTGGTTGAATACCACCATTTCCAACAACTATAGGATATGATTTTCCTATTACATCTATAGTACCAGATATTACTCGCCCAGCACCACCTCCACCACCATGATTATTACCACCACTACCTCCACCACCTATTATTAAATATTCTACTTGACCAGTAGTATTAAATATAATACTATTATTTTTTGTAAAAACGTGATAATTGTATGGTCCAGCAGTAATAAGTATTCCCCCAGTTCCAACAAATTTATTTGCTTTATAAATAAAATAACCTATTATACATAGTAATACAAATACTATAATTAGTATTAACATTATGTTTAATTTTGGTGCAGAAATAGATTTATTATTATCTTCTAAACCTCCAAATAGATCTTTTAAATTCATATATATATATATATATATAATTTTTTTAATACTTTATTTTTCTATACTTTTAATGTTTCAAATACTAATTATTATATAATGACACACATAAAAGTAAAAAGTGAAAAGTGAAAAGTAAAAAGTGAAAAAATTGAAGAAAAATAATATATTAAATAACAATATATTAAATAATAAAAATAATTATGAATATTGAATGTCCATGTTGTTTATCAGAATATGATAATATAAATATTTTAAGTAATTTAAGAAAAATACCATTACATAATTGGATACAAGTAGATAATCCAAATGCTATACATTATTGTTGTTATGAGTGTTATAATAAAATTATTAATATTAATAATAGATGTCCTCAATGTAGAATATTATTAATACATCCTGAAAAACAAAAAGAAAATTTAATTAATGAACTTAAAATGAATGGATTATTATTAAATGAAGCATTTGATATATATAAAGATGATTATGATGTTGTATTAACAGCAGTAAAAGAAAATGGAAACTCGCTAAAATATGCATCAAATCGCCTTAAAAATAATAATAATATAGTATTACATGCAGTAAAAAACAATGGAAAATCGATTAGATATGCATCAAATGAATTAAAAAATAATAAATATATTGTAATTAATGCAATTAATAATAATTGGAAAGCATTAAAATATACATCACTTGAAATTAGAAATAATAAAAATATTATATTATTTGCAGTATTTGAATATAATGGTTTAAATAAATATATTAATGGTGTAGTTAACAATAATAATGCATTTGTATATGCATCGAATGAATTAAAAATGGACAAAGAATATGTTTTAATTGTAATAAAAAAAAATTCAAATATTTTTTGTTATTTATCAAAAAAATTTAAAAATGATAAAGAAATTGTACTTGTAGCAGTAAGTCAAAATGGAATGCTTCTTAATTTTGCATCAAATGAATTGAAAAATGATAAAGAAATAGCAAAAATTGCGATATCTAATAATTTAGATGCAGTTGAATTTATTTCTGATGAATTGAAAAATGATAAAGACATTTTTACAAATTTACATTATACAGCAATTAAATATGCATCTGATATATTAAAAAATGATAAACAATTTATATTAAATGCAGTATCTAATAATTTTAATGCTTTCGAATTCGCAGGAGATGCACTTAAAAATGATAAAGAATTTATATTAACATTAATTCCATATGGTGGAAATATAATTCAATATATTTCAAATGAATTACAAAATGATAAAAAAATTGTATTAACTGCTGTAAGTTTAGATGGCAGTGCTATTGAATATACATCAGACGAATTAAAAAATGATATAGATGTTGCATTAACTGCTGTAAGTATATATGGTGAAGCACTTTATTATGTTTCTAATGAATTAAAAAATAATAGAGAAATTATAAAAAAAGCCCTTGATCAAAGTCTTGATGCTCTTATTTATGTACCTGAACAATTATTAAATGATTTATTATAAAAATTGAAAATAAAACATATACAATTATAATCATATATATTTTATTCAAAATGAAATATTCAGAGTATTATAGAAAAAAAAACATTAAAGTTGATTACAAATTTATAAAATGGATAAATAAAGTTGAAGTCATCATCAATAATAAATTAGAATGTGATTTATTAGATATACCAGACTACCAGTATATGGTATCTTATGAACTTGGGCTATCTCCTGGTGATGTAGCCAAAGAAATTCTAGAAAATCCATATTAAAAATATAATATTTTATTTATTTATGTATCGTTTACTTAAATATATAAATTTGCATGAAAATCCTGTGTCAATTGTAACATATAATATACAAAAATTTCCATGGTTGTTCAAATCTTTCAAAAATATAAGGATAATGTTAAATAAATTTAATATTGTTTTATTACAGGAATGCTTTGATGAAACGTTTGAATCATTGCATACATTATTTCCAGCCTTTGCTAGCAAAGGCCAGATTATAATATCTATAGAGGTACATTAAAACATATTAATCTTATGAATAGTGGATTAGTTATTTTATCTAAATTTCCTATAAAAAATTATTATTTTCATATTTATCAAAATTGCAATTTTAATACATCTGATTGTTTAGCAGAAAAAGGGTTTATTTCAGTAGATATAAAAATTAATAATAAAATAATTAAAATAATAAATACACATTTACAATCATCATATAATTGTAGATATGACGAGTATGCTTTTTTACAATTTGATGAGTTAAATAATTATGTTAAAAATATTAAAACAGATTATATAATTGGTGGAGATTTTAATATTGATGTTAATGATTTGTTAAAAAATCGAAAAATAATAGATAAAATATATTATCCAAAAAATAACACAATATTTGTAAATTTTAAAAATAAAAATATTGGAACTATCGAAAATTATTATAGTGATCATCTTCCGATATTCCTATATTTCTATTTTTAAAAATATAGTTTTTAGAGCATTTAATGAATAATATATTGGTAATATAACATTATTATTTTTATTATTTTAAAATATATTATTAAAATAATGGAAGATACACAAGATATTCTTGGTTATGATTATAATAAATTAAATAATGAATATTGTGAAACAATAGTTAATTTAAAAGATAAAAATATAAATATTTTAATTGTTGGTTATTATGATCATAATAATTTAGGGGATGAACAATATAAAATAACATTTAATTTATTGCTATCTTTTAAATATAATATTAGATATTTAGACTGTGATAAATTAAGTAAAAAAGATATTGATCAAGATACTATAATTATATTAGGAGGCGGAGATGTATTAAATGAATTTTTTTTAGATAAATTAAATAATATATTAGACAAAAATCATAAAAATAAAGTTTTAGCTGTATCTGTCGGATTACCATATAATAATATTTTAACAAATACAAATAAATTAAGTATATTAGATTATATTTTTATTAGAACTGAACAAGATCTTGGATTATTTAAAAAATATTTTGATAGTAATAGAATTATATACTTACCAGATATATCTTTATTATTAAAAATAGAAGTAAATATTACACAAGAGTTACTCCTCAGGGAGCTTAATCCAAAACGTCAACAAGAAGTTCTTAAAAAACAAGCTACAACCTTCTTTTGGAGGAGTAATGACTCGCCAGCGGGAATACAGCCAGACAGAAAAAATATTGTAATATCATTAAGCAGACACTTTTATAATATTAAATGTAAAAACGATTATTTAAAGATTGTTAATAAATTTAGTAATTTTATTATTAAATTGTTATCATTTAATAAATATTCAATTACATTTATACCATTTAATACATCTAATAGAATAAAAGATGATGACAAAAATCAAGAAAATGATATTTTATTTCAGCGTGATATAATTAATGTATTAAAACAAAATGATGTTGATATAAGTCATATTATATTAATAGACAAAACATTGACATCATATGAAGCTTTAATGTATTATAAAAAAGCATATATTAGTATTCCAATGAGATTTCATGGAACATTATTTAGTATTTATGAAAATTGTCCTATTTTACCAATATATACGACAAAAAAAATAAAGAATTTTTTATTAGATATTGAATGGCCTGATGATTTACAATATGATTTGCCAAAAAATAATAAAGATATACCAATTGATTTAGATTATAACTTATTATTAAATAAATTTAATGATATTGTAATTAAATATGATGATTTAAAAAATCATTTAATTTTAAAAAATAAAAATTTTATAGATAAATTTAAATTAGCAAAACAAAAATTATTTAATACAATAGATAATCCATATGAGAAAAAAAATAATTTAATATTAAATAATGAAATAATAATTAATAATTTATATAATCAATTACAAAATATCGCAAAAAATAAATGTAATATTGATGATTTTAGATATGTTAAAGATATTCAAGTACAACAATTATTAATTAATATCGTTAACTATTATTTAGTAAATAAACAGTTTAATTCAATATATACTTATGGTCTTCAACAAAAAATGTTTACAGAAAATAGTTTTAATTATAAAGATGAATTTAAATGGATATTAAATAATGTTAAACCATTAAATTCAATTCTAAATAATAATAAGATAAGTATAAATTTATCATATATTAATCAAAGCGATATTTCAGAAGCTCATCGTTCAGGATGGCAATATGTTTATGAAAATATTAAATATTTAGATAATGATAATAGTGATTTAATAATGGATTTGTATTTAGATAGAACATTTCATTGGCAAAAGGATGTAATGAAATATTTAAATATTATACCATATAAAAAACCATGGTTAGGTTTTATACATCATACATTTGATACTACATTTAGTGAATATAACTGTGATGTCATGTTTAAAGATATTGATTTTTTAGAATCTTTAAAAAACTGTAAAGGTATAATAGTTTTATCTGAATATTTAAAAAAACAAATAATTAATCAATTAAATAAAATAGGTTATAATATTGATGTATATGTTTTAATTCACCCAACATTGTTAAACGTACCTAAATTTACATTAGAAAATTTTATGATGAATAATGAAAAAAAGATAGTTCATATTGGTGGTTGGTTACGAAATATTTATTCATTTTATTATCTTAATATTTCAGGAATAATAAAAAATGAAGAAAAAATAAAAAAAGATTGTTTTCCATTTTTATGTTGTAATTCAATACCTCTAAATGATAATTTATTAATTAAAAAGTATGCATTAAAAGGAAAAAATATGAATAATTATTACTATTCAGATAATTTCTCGGTAAATTCAAAATCAAATTCAAATTCAAATTCAAATTCAAATATAAATATAGATATAAATCATGATGCTAATTTAATTTCAAGAAATATTAATGAAAATATTAATAATTGGCATAAACATTTTCAAGAAAATTATCTAAAATTAATTAATAGTGTTGAAATTATCGATAAACTCGAAAATATTGATTATGATACTTTATTAACTGGAAATATAGTATTTATTAATTTAGTAGATGCATCTGCAGTTAATACAGTTATTGAATGTATAGTTAGAAATACGCCATTAATCGTTAATAAACATCCGGCAGTTGTTGAGTTATTAGGCGAAGAATATCCAATGTATTATATTAATAATCATGACTATTTTAAAATGAGTTATGAAATTGAACAGTTATTATCAGTTAATAAAATAAAAGAAACAACAAATTACTTAAGAATATTAGATAAAACCAATTTAGATATAAATAAATTCGTAAAAAATTTAGAAGATATTATCGCTAATTTATAAATAAACGTGCATGTTTAAATGATACTAATATTATAATCAAAATATTACTTATACATTAGCTACATCTTGAGTATTTTTATCAATAACTTTATTACTTTTAGTATCTACATCTAAAATTTCTGTTTCATCAATATAATTACCATTTTTAATATTTTGAATGTCATTAAATAATTTCTTCATAAAATTATTATTAATTTTTTCATATATATGTATTATACTTGCTACCATATTTAATCCAATACCTACCCATATTAATGGTGTATTGTCAGATGATGCAGCTATACTTGAAATTAATACTCCTGATGTTTGAAATAAATAAAAAATATAAATTAATACACTATTAGTATCATTTAAACATGCACGCTTATTTATAAACTTTTTTAAATCAGATATTTTGTTTTCATTTAAAATCATATTTATCTGTTTAGAAGTTTCTATATCCATAATAATTATAATATTTAAAAAATAGTTTATTTAATATAAACATCATAATATTATTTATATGAATTAAAAGAAGTCATATATAAAATTTACCTTAGTTTTAGGAACTTTAGGTTTAAAATTAGATGATATAAAACATAATAACAAAATAATTATAACATTATATATGATGTAGCCGATTAAAAAATCAATTTTATATAGTTCTAATAAAATTGATTTTTTTATTATTATAAATTGAATTAATAATAATATTGATATTAGTATTATAGATGTTCGAAATATTAAAATTTTTTGTTATTTTATCTCTATTAAATTTTGGATTATGTTATGATATCGTACAATTAACTAATGGTGTATGGTTAAGTGGTGCTGCATATTGTGGTAAAGATCTATATAAAACTATGAAATTATCAGGTAATGTTACTGATCTGGTATATAAAAATACATTATATGATCCTAAAACTGATATTCAGGGATTTGTAGGAATTGTTCCATCTAGTAAAAGTATAAATGTAGTATTACGTGGCTCTAGTTCAAAAATGAATTGGTTAGATGATTTTGAAGTAAAATTAGTTAAATATGATACATTTCCAGAATGCAATTGTAAAGTTCATAATGGATTTTATAAATCTGCATTAGCTATTAGAAATGAAACAGTTAATTATGTTAGGGCGCAAATAAAACTAAATCCAACATATAAAGTTTATGTAAATGGTCATTCTTATGGTGCATCTGTAGCAGAATTGTTGGCAATGGAATTAGTTAAAGAGGATATAAACTCTCATGTATATAATTATGGGCAACCCAGAGTAGGCGATAAAACATTTGCTACTTTTGCTAATAGTAAGTTACATAATTATTGGAGAACTACACATAATAAAGATATGGTTCCCCATGTACCTCCAACTGACGGTTTAAATTATTATCATTCTTGTGGTGAAATTTTTGAAGATGTAAATGGTATTCTTCATACATGTAGTTCTATTAATTGTGAAGACCCTAAATGTGCAGATCAATATCCATTATATAAAACAAATACGAATGATCATTTGTATTACTTAGGTCATAGAGTAAATTGTGAAGAGAGTACTTTATAAATATTAACAGAGGCAAATACTGTTTTAAAAAAATTGAATATAAAAGAGCAACATCATTTAATTTTATTAATCTTTGATTAATAAAATTAAATGGCGACAAGAACTTGTCACGAAAAGGGTTGCTGCAAACTACCTACCTTCAACAAAGTGAGAAAAACAAGTGGAAAATTTTGTGGTGAGCACAAGAAAGACGGTATGATTAGTATCATGTATAGACATTATAATAATCAGGTAGACCTATTATTCAAGATGTTACCGGAGGCGTTGCAGTGGGAGATACTCACTGATTTCGTAGGAGGCTATGTGGTTCGCTACAACAGACTCCGCAGACTTATGTCGGGAGATCTGCAGAAAAAAATAATGGAACATAATTTTGACATTAATTATCTGTCATTGCGTAATCTATGGGCAAAACCTTTTGTAAATTTTCCATTGCTAGCCAACTATCATCTAATACCAAATATACTTAACCGCTGGAGTGAAAAAATGACAAGTTTCGGCAGCGACGGACAGATTAGGGACAATGATGATCCAGACTTATTGCATATAGTTGCAGTTACCGAGTTCTCTAATCGATATACGTGTGCTGTATTGTTCGAATGCAAGGATACCGGCCGACTTTCTTATGGTGTTCAAAGTGGGTTTAATGGAATATGGTATATTAGAGATGTGAATGACTCAATCAAATTACCTCCGTATGAGAAGCATATATACCCATCATATCCCTACACAAACAAAAAGCTGGGGCGGCCTGTTCTGAAAATGAAACTCCACAATCCGATTTCCTAATATGCTAAGCGTGGATGGAATTACACCATTTCTTCTAATGTTATTTTTGAATATTTATATTTATATTCATAACGATAAATATAAATATGCATTGTATAATTGACTAAATAAAATTAATTATTTAAACAATTAATTTTATTTATTGTTATGGAAAATATTAATAAATCTATTTACGATAAAAGTATATATCAAAGTATATTATTAGATAATGGCTTACGTGTTATATATGTATATGATGAAGAAGTTCAAATGTCATCCGCATTTATGCGAGTAAATGTAGGATATAGTCAAGATGAAATTGATGGTCAGGCTCATTTATTAGAACATATGTTATTTAATGGTACTGAAAGATTTCCAGAAGAAAATCAATTTTCAAAATATGTAACTGAACATAATGGATATTCTAATGCATATACAACAAATAATAATACATGTTACTATTTTGAAGTTGCTAATAATAAAATATTAGAATCATTAGACATGTTTGGAGAATTTTTTATTAATCCATCATTAAAATCAGAATCAATAAGTCGTGAAATGAATGCTGTTGATTCTGAACATAAAAAAAATCTATTAAATGATTTTTTAATAGAATATAATGTATTAAAACAAGTTGTAAATCCAAATAATACATTTAATAAATTTGGTACCGGTTGTGAAGAAACGTTATCTGTTCCCAATATTGATAAAAAAATTAAAGATTTTTTTAATAACAGATATTCATCTAATTTAATGACATTAGGTATAATATCAAATATACCTATTGAAAACGTACATAATCATACTAAAAATATTTTTTCAAAAATTAAAAATAATAATTATGAAAGATATAAATGCAAGGAAACTTATTTTAATAATTCTATAAACATTAATTTAGTACCAATTAATAATAGTAATCATGTTAATTTTTATTGGCAAATACCATTTATAAATAATTATAAATATCCAACTATCGATTTTCTGTCACATTTATTAGGTAACGAAGTAAAAGGTACTATTTATAATGTATTATATGATAAAAATTATATTAAATCTTTATCAGCTGGATCATTAGACAAAAATGATGAATATATAATATTTTCTATTTCAGTTGGTTTAACAGAAAATGGTTTAAATTATATTACTGAAATAAAACAAACAATTTATGATTATGTAAAATTAATTAATAATAAATTAGATAGTTTAGAATATTTATACAATGAAATATTAGATCAAAAACAATTTAATTTAACATATTTTGTTAAAACTGATTCAATTAATAGATTATCTAAGTTGATAAATATTTATAATGAATATGATATTGAAATAAAAGATTTAATACAATATAATTTAAATCTAGAAAGATGGCAAACAAGTATAAAAGATTTATGTAGTAAACAATTAAGCTATATAAATAATGATAATTGTATTACAATTATTAAAACAAAGAATCATAACTCTAATGATTATACAACTTTAAAATATTATCCAAATTGTAAATATAAGATTGTAAATGATATAGATATTAATATAGAAACAATTAGTAATATAGATAAAATATTTTTACCAGAGAAAAACAATTATATTTCATATGAAACAAAAATGATAGAAGATGATTTTGATGAACCTGTTATTATAAGAAATGAACAAAATAATTGGATAAGTTATTGGTTACCATGTAAAAAATTTAATAAACCAAATACAAATATAATTTTATCACTATTATCATCAAATATTGCAAATGCATCTGCAAAAGATAAAGTTATACTATTTTTGTATATGTCATATTTAGTAAAACATTATAATGATCAATTATATTTATTTGAATTAGCAAATTATAATGTTAGCATAAATATTGGAGAGTTAATGACATATGGTAAAATTATCGTTTCAATAAATGGTAATTGTGGTAAAATAAGTGAAATATTTATAAAAACAGTTGATATGATATTTAATAATATTGAACTAAATAATAATATGTTTGAATCAATAAAAGAACAATTAATTAATACATATAAAAACAATAAAAATAAGCAACCATATCAATTATTAGATAAGTTTTTTATAGAACAAAATATGGAATCAGTAATTACTGATTATGAAATAATTATAAATTTAGAAGAAATTAAATTTAAAGAATTAAAAGAAATTAAAGAAAAAAATTTAGATAGTCTTCATGCGTATGTTCAAATTTTAATTTGTGGTAATACTTCATTTGAAGAAGCAAATGATATTTCAAATTATATTGAAAAATATAATATAAAACCATTATCTAATTATAAGATTAATTTTATGAAACCAACAAATACAGATAAAATCTATGAAAAAGAATTAGATAGTGTACATGATAATAACGCATATGCTAATTACGTACTTTTACATGATTATGATAATCATCATGATTATTACACAAATGTAGCTATATCTAATGTTATAGATAATATGTTAGCAAGTGAATATTTTGATGTATTAAGGACAAAAGAATGTTTTGGTTATATTGTATCAAGTCATATTAAAAATATGTCGTTTTATAATTATTCAAATTTAAATTCAAAAAAAATAAAAATAAATAAAATATTATATTATAAATTCTTAATTCAATCACATAATAAATCAACAGATGATATGATATCTAGATCATCTCAATTTATATATGATTATTATGAAATATTAAAACAAAAAAGAAGTAAAGATATTAAAAATTGCGTTGATTCAATTTTAGAAGAATTAAATTCTAATTTTAAAAATATTAATGAATTAACAAATTATATTTGGTCAAATATTGAGATTGATAATTTTATAGATTCAAAAAAAATAATGAATGATAAATATAGTTTAATATCATTAGATAATATTTTAGAATTTTATGAAAACAACTTTATTAATAGATTATCTCAAGTTATCATTACAAAAAATTGATAATTTTAACTTTAACTTTAACTATAACTATTTAATTCAACATATAAATTATAAATAAATGAATAACAATAGTACTCTATCTTTTGCATTATATGGTCTAATATGTCTAGGAATCGGTATATGGGAAGCACAATTATTAGGATCATATGGTAAACCTGATGATAATATATGTAATGAATTATATGGTTTTGGTATAAGTAAATCAGTATTAAATATTTTATTTGGTATAGGATATTTAGTATCATCGTGTATATATTATTTTAAAGATAGCAACGATGACAAACAAAGTAATAATTATTTAACATTAATAAATACTGGAGTTTCTATTTGGGGATTAGTAATTGTGTTTAATTATTTAAATGATTTTGATGATTGTGATTATTATAAAATAATCCCAATTGTAGAGATGTATTTTTTCTTCATATGTTTAGCATTATTATTATTAGTTATGTTATTTAGCTGTTGTTTAATTTGCTGTAATAATGATGAAGGTACAAATAAATCAACTAATAATAATATAAATAAATCTGATAATAATACAAATATATCAGTTGATATGTTAATAGTTGTTTAAGGGAATTAATTAATAATAATAATTTGGAGTAATATCTTTAATCTTTTCATAAGTTGAATTAATATTTATAAGTTTTAATTTATCTATTTTATAATCATTTAATAAAATATCAATATTATCTTTTAATTGATTCGTTGTAGAAGCACCAATAATTATTTTATCATTTTCGCGTAATAATGAATAATTTTTTAACCAATTATAAGAAATATTTAGACAATCATCATCAAATAAATAGTTTATACTATCTAAAATATCTTTTTTCCAAAATATATTTTGATATATAGAATTATTTTTAAATCTACAATCATTATCTAAATTATTATTTCTGTATTTACCAGTTAATATTCCTCCTGCTAATGGATTGTATGCAGAAAAATGTATATTATTATCATTTAATAAAGGAAATATTTCTTCGACTTTTCTACAAATTAAGTTATACATTCCTTGATAATATTTTAGTTTTACACTATAATTATCATTTAATAAATTTAATATTTCTTCTAATTGAACTTTTGAAAAATTAGATATTCCAAAATTATTAAATTTTTCTTTTCTCCATAATTCATCAACTTTAGATAATGTCATATTGATTGGAGTTTCATAATCTGGACAATGTAAATAAAATGTATCAATATTATTTAATTTTAAATTTTTTAATGATGTATTTAATTGGTTTTCTAAATTAATAGGATTTAATTGTCCTAAAATGCCATTTGTAAAATCATTATCTTTCCATGGATTTGCTTTGGTTGATATTTTTATATTGGATAAATCAAAATTATTACCTAAAAATTGTTCAGTTTTCGTATTTCCATAATAATATGCAGTATCTAATTCTAATCCATTTAACTGTTTATATTCATTCATTATATTAATATATTCTTGTTCATCATGATTCGATGAATATTTATAATTAATATTCATCGTTCCTAAAATAATTTTATTCATAAATTTTATTATAAATTTACCCTTATATGTTTATCATCAATATTTAACCATAAAATACTAATTTTTTTATATATTCATAAACATTATGAATAATATCATTTTTTTCTACACAAACATCGCATACAGTTAAAGATAAAATTATTCTTTTTTGTTTATTTCCAATTTGTGTTGCAATATGTTTCATATCTGATCCATTAAATATAAATATAGAATTTTCTTCTGTTTTTAAACATTCGGTTTTATCATTGTTTTTGTAACAAAATTCCATATCACTTAATGAATCATTATTATCTGTATTTAATAATGTTATTAAAACTGTATATCTTGATCCATAATATGAATTATAATCATAATGCCAATCAATATAATCTCCAGGATTATCATAATATATTAAAGAGCATGATGCATCATCTAATGGATTTGTACGATTAATATTTGTATTTAATAAAGCATTTAATAAAGAAATAAATTCAGTTGAATAATATAAATTCAATGGTTCAGTAATATCATTATATAGATAATAATCTGTTAATTTATATTTAGAAATACCACCTCCTGCTCTAAATCCAATATTTGATCTAAAATGTTTTAATTTTAAACATTTTTCTCTTAAACTATCAAAAAATGATTTGTTTAAAAAATCAGTGATATATATCATATTACTCTTGTTAATCTTAATTTTAAAATTAGATGATATATAACTATTAATGTTTAATCTTTTATAGTCATCTAATATTTTTGTATTAGAAGGTAACATAAATTGTATTTTTTTTATTTTATTTTTTATGCTATTTGTATAATTAATAAGTATTAATATTATTAAAGTAAATATTATAAAAGCTAATTTATAATTCATATATAATTTATAAGATAAAAAAAAGTAAACTAATTGAGAAATTAGAAATAAAAAAACGTTCACCATATCTTATATGGATCCCCCTATGTTTAGTAGGTTAACATGTACAACGTGATTTACATGTTTAGATTTTTTTTCTTTTTGAAAAAACAGACAGCAGACATTTATCTCATTGATCTGGCAAGAAAATCTTGGTATGACTTTTGGAACTGATTGTTTTCATGATTTGATCATTACTTACATTCTTATAGCCTTGTTCCTGGCTAGTGTGTTGAGATTAAGCAGGAC
>Ga0209550_10001684_pt1 | contig 21180 bp, 31 predicted proteins | sample LauGreSuBDMM15SN_2_FD_187567 | JGI IMG/M metagenome (GOLD analysis project Ga0209550, IMG submission 187567) | Freshwater lake microbial communities from Lake Michigan, USA - Su13.BD.MM15.SN (SPAdes) (version 5) | ecosystem: Environmental > Aquatic > Freshwater > Lake | place: Lake Michigan... | reverse complement strand
TCCAGACCTCGCACTCCAGTGTCTACACAAGGTGGAAAACGTAGAACTCGGAAACATTAAACAAAAGATAATTTTTTAAAATTGGGTGGATGTAATTTATAAATAATTTTTTTCATATTTATAATATCTTGGTTACGATTACCTAAATTATTTCTATAAAAAATATAATTAGTAGGTACAGAGCTAAGTATAGAACGAGTTTGAAAAAAACTTGCCGTTTTAACTGGAACTATATTTGTATAATTTTTTATAAATACTCCAATAGCAACATCATCTATTACATCATATCTAATTTTTGATTTATGTAGTATCATTAATTTTGCAATATCATTGGACATAATAATACTTGTTCCTTGTATATAATTGGTCCCCCATAAACTATTATCGATTATTCCACATGGTACATCAATATGTTTTAAGTGTAATAAATTACCTCCTCTGTATATGTTTGTTTTTGGTAATTGTAAACAATAATTATATAATTCCGGAATATTAATAATAGTAGATATATTTGTTCTGATAATATAATTAAAAGGTAATTGTAACATATACGACAATGATTCAATTGTTTTATATGTTATATTTAAATATGAATTTTTTCCTTTGACATAAATCATGTCCTTTTCTATTTCAACCAAATTTGTTTGATTCTCTCGAAAATCAATAAAATACGAATGTACATTTTTAAATGTATGTAAATACAACCGTTGTAATTCTAACATTTGATCGTATATTTCACTTTTTGAATATATAACTAAAATTAATAGATTCATATACTATATTATACTTTAATCGGAATCCATTTTTTCATCATTTCATTCCATTTACAATACATTTTTATTTGTTTTGATTCAAATTGTTCTTCAGAATCACTTTCTTCAATAGAATCTAATGTAATTTCTTTTTTAAACAATTTATTTAATAGTGCACTCCGTTTAACTGTATCTATATGTGCAATAGAATGATATACATTTTCTAATGTATATACTTCATAAATATCTCGTATATCAGTAGATTGTATCAAAAATGCCTTCAATACAGTTTGATCTACATAATTGATAATTTTATTGCCCTCCATAATTTTAATACAAAATATTTTATAAGAAGCTTCTATATTTTCAATACGAAATGATGTTGCTGGCATGAAAAACATACACTGTGTTGAAGACATTTTTTCATTCCAAATATATTTTTCAATAATTGTTTCCATTAATGTATATCGTTCTTGATAACAAGAATCTACATGAATATTTTTATAATAAAATATATTATGAATCACAAAACAAGGGTGTGATTCATAATACATATAAGTACCATGCAGAATTGTTCCGATTAATTCGGAATCAAAAAGTGTAGATAGTATAGTTTTTTTATGTAATTGTCTATCTCTAATTTCAATCATAAAACACGTAGGTATATTGTTTATTTGAGTAAACCATATACAAGATAATTTTCCAACTGGTTGTGCTAAATAAATTGCGTTTGGTATGTAAATTTCTTTATGCACAAAAGTTTCAGGTGGAAATTTAAAAACCGGAAGCTCCATTATTATAATGGCCTCATTTTTTTTTAAATTGATTCAAGTATTCTTTTAATTCATCTTTTCTATCTTCTTTTACTTCTTTTACTTCTTCTCTAAATTCTTTGTGTTTCAATTCTTGTGTAACTTCATTTAAATCATGTACTATAGTTGTGTTTATCTGATTCACTTTGGGAATAGTTAAATTAGATTGTAAATAATTGTATAAATGATGAAGCAATAACATAATAATAAATGTGATTATTCCTGTATATATAAAATTTATCATAAAATATTTTGTTATTATTTTATAGGTAATTAATCTTATTTAAAATAATAACAAAATTAAAATCCATATGAATTTTGAAATAAAATAAAAGAAATCGTATCCAGGATTTACTTGTTTATCTAATAACATCAAATAAAATATATTTTTAACTATATAACCTGGTATTTTTATATATATACTAAACTCTCCCCAACTTTGTTGATTTTCTGTATCTGGAAAAAGTTGATAAATAACAGGTGTATAGTAAATATAATTAAAATAAGAATTTAAATATAGATCATAATCACATTTGTAAATTTCATTTTGATTTTCTAATAATTGGATCCGTGCAGACGTACTATAGATTACTGCATGTGATCCCACTGTAACCCCTATATAAGTATGTCTATCATATGGAATCATTACAAATGGAATGCATCCCAATCTGTATACAAAATCTATATGAGATTTTACAAAAGTATTTATGTTATCTTTGTGTTTATATAGACTTGGATCAATAATAAAATCATCTTCTAAAATCAGTATATTGTTATATTGTTTTGCATGGTCAAAACAAAACATGTAAGCATGTATTAAATCTTTTGCTGGAGAATCTATAGTTGGTTTATTATATTTTTTGTATCCTTTATTTATAACGATATGAACATTTTTTGTAAGAGCATATTGTTTTAATTGATTTTTTACATTTTTATATCTACCATTACCTTTTAAATGAATAATATAAGTTGAGTCTACTGTAGGAAAAATCGTGTCATTGTTTACATATGACTTTATATAATATGCCATAATTATAATATGATTATAAAGTATGCTTATTTACGTAATAATAGTTGTAATATTATTATTAAATTTTATATGTATTCAAAATTTAAATTCAATTGGAAAGTATTATTATAAACATCCGATTCATATTTATGATGTAGGATTCAAATATTTACCTGATTTACATAAATATGCATATTTATCTGATGTAATTGTAATTCTTGGATGTTTGTGTTTATTTATTCCGGGAATATTTTTACCATTTTTATATTTAATTATTCCAATATGGTTAATACGGTTTATTACGAGTACAGTAACGGTATTACCTAAAATAATTAATTGTAATATAAAAAGTAATATTTATAGTACCATATTTGGTGGATGTTATGATAAAATATTTAGTGGTCATTTTTCTATCTTATTTGTTATTACTCTTTTATTATTAGAAAAATCGTATATATCATTATTAACTACAATTGTTATTAATTTATTACATGGATTATTTATTATTGCAGTTAGAAATCATTATACAATTGATGTTGTTGTTTCTTTTTTCGTAACGCTATGTGTATATCAATTCATAAATACACATAAATCATTTATTTATTCAATTCATCTATAAACATATTGTTCCGGTTACGAATAAACTTTAATTCATAACAATCATTCATATGTTTCAATGAATTTATAGAAGTACACGGTTCTGAATAGAGGATACAGGTGGACCTCAGCCCCCTTTTCTTTTTTTGTATGTTTTTTTTCTATTTTCCTTTATTTTTCTTTTTTTTAAATAGTGTGATTTGTATCTCAATAATCGTCTGGTATATTTCATACCTTTATACTATATTATAAATCTTGTTCTTTCACAAGAATTAAATTAAAAAAAAACAACATTGTTGTATAATACAAATATGGTGTATACGTATAAGTAGGAGCTCCAATAAATGCCATTATACTTGTAATTAATATCCATAAAAACACAATACAAAACATGTGAAGAACTACTTTATTTAAATACATATGTTATGTATCCTTATTTTTTACAAATAGATTCATTCATTTTTAATGTTCTAGAATCTAAAATATAATTAGATGCCTCTTTTGCTTTGTCATCATCTTTAAAATAATTCACTAAACTTGTCAAAATATATTTTTTAGTTAATGGTGATTTTGTTTTTCTAACTTGTCGTATTAATTTGCCTTCATTGTTTAAATCGAATGCATCAATTTCTTGTTCTTTCATTACAGATAATAATTGTTCAGATAACTTCTTTTTTTTTAAATTTAGATCACGAATTTGTTGTTTATATTGTGATATTTCATCATCTAATTTGACCCATTCTTTAATATGTGTTTTTAATTGTTGTTTATCCATATGTTCAATAGTAATGAATTATTTTTAAACAATATTTAAGATTGTTTAAAAATTAAGCTATATTTTCTACATAAGGTCTAAAAAATGGTGCACTATATCCCGTACTATAACCTACATTTGATAGGTATTGACCGCCTTTTTTTTTGCTAAATCTATTCCGTTTAATCCGCTTTCGAGAGCGGACAATTTTCTGTTTCATATAATCCATTGAGATTTTTTAACATAGAACCTAATCCTTTCATAGTTGATGAAAACATTTTTGCAGATATCACCATAAGTAGAATACCACTTACTACTAACATAAATGGCCATAACCAATCCATTTTTTTATCTATAGGTTTTTCATATAAAACTTCTGCATCTGCATCAGTTGGTTGACAATCAATATATATTTCTCCATCTCCAGAAAATCCATTTTCAGTTGTTCCTTTATGATTATAAAAACTTTTACCTTCATAAATAGGTATAAATGAATCTTGAATTAATTCCCCTAAAGTATTTATTGTATTCATATTTAATGATATATTTCCATGACTTTTATGAAATACAACATATTGAACTTCCGATCCAGGACTACCAGTACAAGTAAATCCTGTTGTTGAATTACCACCAATTAAACCTCCTACATATGAAAAATAGGAAGATTTTGGAATTAAATGATTTGCATTAAAATCAGAAATATTAAGATTTATTCCTTCGGAATTAGATGGTGTATTATTAATTATTTCTTCTATAAGAGTTGATCCTTTCGTCATTTTCGATGTTTCTGACAATATAATTGGAATACATATAGCAAGCCCTTTTTGACCTCCTGAATGTACAATGACAATTTCACCTTCTGCAAATTCTCCATCATATGAATGTATAGATGGTTTGAAAATACGAATTTCTGTAGGTGTATATGGAACTGAATTAAATAATACATCACTTTGTCCATCGTAAGAAATACTAATTCTATCTGTTTTTTTTGAAATCAAACAACTACTGTTTCCATAATTGTACGCTAATTTACATTTTAAATTACATCTATCGGTTTGTTGACGAACAATATTAATAGGTACATTACATGTCATACATATTCACTATCTTTTTTTTTTCATTGCATCTCTTAAAAACCCATCAGGTAATTGTTTCATCATTTTACTTGCTTGTGTCATTAATGGACCTAATTGTTTTGCTAAATTTTGTAATTGATCTTGTCTATCCATTAAACTGTGTGCAGTAGAAGTTAACCCTTCTAAAGTAGTTGAAGATATATTAGATGCATTCATAGAAGTATTTCGTCCATGTGTACTTGTCATTGCTTCCGCTGGTTTTGGTTCATTATCCGAAGTAATTTTAGGTTTATCTGTACTTTTATTTATAGGTGGAAGTACAGGAGGTGGCGTAGGCGTATCTTTCTTTTTAGAAGATACTGGATTCTCTTTATCTTCATCCTTATCTTCATCCTTATCTTCTGTATCCTCAGATGTAGAATTTTCTAATCCTTCGCGTAGTTTTTTGCTTGCTCTAAATATATTGGATGCTACTAAAGCAATAATAAGAGAAATTGTATTATCTACCTTAAAACTGTAAGCAACAAATCCTGCTAAGGCAAAAAATATAACAGAATTCCAATCTTGTACGGATAAAAATACAAGTAGATTCAAAACTGAAATTACAACTACAACATAAAATAATACCTTATTGTTTTCTAAAGAACTTACTCTTTTTTTCATATATTATTATACGATAAAAAATTGATTTTATAAAAGTATAATCTTTCTTTTATAAAATGTATATGTTGGCAACTAGTTTTCAAAATGAAAAATATCATCTTGTAGATAATATTTGGAATCCAGATGAATTTTATAACAATGAACATATAAAAAGAATGCATACACATTCGTTGCGATTTGATGTTATTGATATGGTTGAAAAAGATGAATATGATATTTGTATTTTTAAAACATTTTGGATATCTATTTTTCAACGAAAAGTAAGAAATGTGTTACATAAATGATAGTTTAGGTTTATTTTTGGATATTTTTTTAGATTGTCCTTTCGATTTTACTCGTTTATCTTTTGTTTTCACTTGAGATTTACTTTTTAATTGAGATTTTGTTTTTATTCGCCATCCACCGATTGTTGCTGCACTACTCTCAGACCCGAATGATTCTCTACTATTATCAGACCCGCTTGATCTTAATCCAGGATAACCATCTCTTCCTCTACTATATCTCAAACCAACACGTGAAGGTCCAGGTGGACGAATTCTTCGTCCTGGAAGAGGTTCACCTCTACGAGGTCCCGCTGATCTTGATCTAAATCTAGGTGGAGGTGGACGAGGTCTCGATGTATCTGAACCTGACAAAAAACTGGATACTCTTCCAAATATACTGGACTCAGGTGCTGGTGCAGAATAATCAACATCGAGAGGTTCCCTTATTCTCGGCTGCCGCGGTTGAGGATCTACTCTTGTAATTCTTAAATTATGTCTTTCTTTATTTAAAATAGGTGTTATATTTCGTATAAGTTCAGTTGGATCAAAATCATAAGAATTATTATTTCGTTCTATTTGTTCATCCAAATAGCCCATTAATTGCTGAAATAATTCAGGATCTATTTCTTCTAATGGGCCTAACGCCTCACCAACATCTCTTCCAGTTTCACATTGATTTAATCTACCAATCATATCATCATAAATATCTTCTATTATACTTAATAAATTAATCATAAATTGTTGTTTATTTGCCTCGGATCGTCGTGTACTTGCGTCTAATTCAACAAGTGCATCACGAATATCATGATACTGTGCTTCAAGCCGTGTAAGTCCAGTTGCCATATTTATACATGATATTTTATTTTGCTAATTGATGTACCGATTCCCGAATAATTTTTAATTTTTCTAATAATTTTTCTCTTTCATGCTCAATATGTTGTAGTCCATCATCCGTTAAAAAATTATGATCGCGAATTTGTTGTACATGTGCCAAAATACGTTTTAATTGTTCTTCTTGCCTTAATTGTTGTTGTTCCAGTTTTGTATGTAAACTTTCATAATCTCGAATTACATATTGAAGTAATTCATTATCATGTACACGTTCGTTTAACCTATCTATATTTTCACGTACTTCATGTATTGATTGACATTTACGATGAAACCCATTTGGACATTTATGTATAGGTACACATATATCACCTTTTCTATAAGATCCTATAGGACATCTTCTCATAATAAATTGATAGATTATTTTATTTGTAAAAAAAACCAGAGACTGCATTAAGATGAAAAAAAAATTGATTTAAAAAAATAATCCTAATAATATTATCCAATGGCCCTTTATGTTGATGCTACCGCCCCTAACTCAGTTGCCAATGTTGTTACTTTTGGTGAACCAAAGACTAACGCAAGTGGCGGAAAGAATATTGCAATTTTTAAGGATCGAGCAATCCTTACGTACTCTGGCCCAACAGTACGCTGCTATGGTATTGGCGTGAACCAGTTTGATGTAGCAAAGCCGGCAACTTATGATATTACTCTCCAGCTTGACGAATCTACAGAATCAATGTCATTTATTCAAAATATGTTGGCATTGGAAAGGCGAATTCTTGACGAAGCAAATAAAAATTCATTCAAATGGTTTGGTCGTAAACTTTCGCCCGAAGTTCTAAACGAGTTCTGGACACCATTTGTGAAGTACCCTAAGAAGAAAGGTACTGAAACTGGTGAGCTGGATATGTCCAAGTCACCTACTGTACGATTTAAGTTTGCCCATTTTGATGGGCAGTTTAAGTATATCGAAGTTTATAATACATCTAACGAACTAATCTTCCCTAAGCCTAACGCAAATCTGGAAGAACTTATTCCTAAGGGATCCGAGGTAAAGGGCCTATTTCGATGCAATGGTATCTGGTTTGCTGGAGGAAAGTTTGGAATGACATGTAAGCCAATTCAGCTTGTTGTTAGGCCTAAGGCGCGAATCTTGCCTGGTGTATGCCAGCTAACTATGGGATCGTCTACATCTTCGAATGATCTTGAAGATGAAGAAGTTGAACCTACTGTAAAAGTATCCAATTCTGAAATGAATGTAAGTGTTGAGGATTCTGACGATGAAGATCCTGATAAGGAATATGCTTCTACTGGAGCTACTGGTGCTACTGGTGCTACTGGTGCTGCAGATCAAGCATCAGTTGATACGACCGAAGCCCCTACAATTCCAGTAAAGCGACGCCCTCGAGTAAAGAAGGAAGATGCTTAATTACATTGGTGGTGCTTCCTCCATCCCCGCCATAGAATCCTCTTGTCTGGTACCAGTGCCTCCCCTGTAACGACGCGACCGTCTAGCTCTAACTCTTGATCTTCTATTTTTTCTGGAGCGAAGTCTACGCCGACTGCCACCGCGTTTAGAAGAAAGTAAACTTAACAAACTAGTCATATAATTAAACATTAGAAAATAATTTTTGAAGATCGTTAAATTTTCTTTTTTCTAAAAATAATTCAAAATTTTTGAATAAAACAAGTGTTTCTGTTTGTTTAATTATTTTTTTTGTTTCTATTACAGTTTTATCCATTTCTTCTAAAGAAAGAAGAAATGTTTCGGTATTCATTAATTTATTTACATCTAATAATTTTGATAAATTCTGTATTTTTTCAATATGTTCTACACAATTATACGCAATATCCAGCTCCGTATTTGGTTCTGATTTTTTTTTAGTACAACTATCTATCTGCAAGATAGATGCTAAACTTTTTAATTGGTGTATTGCATAAAATACTTGAAACGCCTTTACATAATATTTTGCCATGTTAACATGAAGATCGTGTCTATTTTTGTAATTTTTTTCTTTAAAACTCAACCCTTTATGTTCTAATTTTATGATTTGTAATATTTCAGATGTAAGTTGATTACAATATGTTTCGTTATCTAAATTTTCATTACTTGAATGAATAAATTCAATTAATTTTTTTTCAACTGTATCCATATATTATTACATTAAAATTGAAAAAATAATTAACACATTACATAATTAATAATGGATGCAATTTTAGAACAATTTTTCCCTACCAAAGTGATTGATTCTGACGATACAGAATCATCTGAATGCTGTAATTTATGTAATTCTACTACAAGATTATCCGAAGATGGGTTTATGGTATGTTCCAATAGTGATTGTGGATATGTAGTTATTCAAGTAATTGACGATGCTCCAGAATGGAGATTTTATGAAGAGTCATCTACAAATCCAACCAGATGTGGTTTACCTACTAATCCACTTTTACCTAAATCGTCCTATGGATGTAAAATAGGAAGAGGTGGAAAATTATCATATGAAATGATGCGAATTAGTAGATGTAATGATTGGTTATCTATGCCTTATAGAGAAATTGCTCAATACAATGCTTTTCAGTATATTAATTTAATGGCATCTAATTCAGGTATTCCTAAAATGATTATAGATGAGGCATGCACATATCATAATCAAATATCTGGACATCAAACATTTCGTGGACTAAATAAAGACGGTATTATTGCTGCATCTATTTATATTGCATGTCGTATTGAAAATTATCCACGAACAGCAAAAGAAATTGCCCGAATGTTTCATTTAGACAGTACAAGTGCAACAAAAGGTTGTCGTACAGCAATGACAATTATTAATGAACTTGAACAAAATAAAGTAAATGTTTCACAAATTAAATATACAAATACAACCCCATCCTCCTTTATTCCACGATATGCAAGTGAGCTACATATGGCACAAGATTATATCAAATTAGCAAACTTTATTGCAATGAAAATAGAAAAAGGTAATATGATTCCTGAACATACCCCGAATTCAGTTGCTGCCGGAATTATTTATTTGATTTCTAACGAATTTGAGTTGAATATATCTAAAAAAGATATTCAACAAGTAAGTGATATAAGTGAAGTAACAATTAATAAATGTTTCAAAACAATTGAACATATAAAAGGTCTGTTGATACCTTCTAATGTTTATTCTAAATTTAAATCAAGGTCGTAATGTAGGGTTTACACATAATTCTTCAGTTGAATATACATTTGTTTTGCATGGTGTTGTTTTATCTACCTTTACACAACTTCTAATTCCTTTCCATTCACCTACATAACAATATCCTGCAGTTCCTACACCTTGTATACTACTTGTACTATCATCCGGTTTAGGTGTAGGCGTAGGTGGTTTTTCTTTAGGTTGTGTTTTTTCCTTAGGCTGTGAAGATGTAGTTGTTTTAGGTGTTTTTTCCTTAGGGTGTGAAGATGTAGTTGTTTCTTTAGGTGGTGTTGTTTCTTTAGGTGGTGTTGTTTCTTTAGGTGGGTTTTCTTCAGGTTGTGTTTGTTCATCACTTGGATAAAATGCATTAGCTAAAGTAAATAGCATTTCGGAGATAGTTTTCATTGTTTCTATATAATCAAGCATTGATTGGTAATATGGACTTAAAAAATAATAAAGTGCACCCACTACAATACAAATAATAATAGCAATAACGTATCCATTCCAACCAGAATGTTGTGGTTGACTAAATGGGGCAGGTTGATCCATATAATAATGATATGAAATTAATATTTGCGACTTTTTCTATTTCTTCTTCTATTTCTATTTCTTTTTCTAGATCTCCTATATTTTCTATATCTTCTAGATCCACCAATTGGCTGACCAGTATTACCTTGTACTTTAGTAAGTTCATCTGCTCGTAATAATGTATGTGATAATTCCTTTATACTATTATTCGTATTGTGAGGACTTAAATCAGATCCAGTTGTTTCAAACTGAACAACCGGTATGGCTTCACCACCAGATTGTGCCAATTTATTTTGAGTTTCTGCTTTTGCTTGTTGTGCTGCAATAATATCTTCTCTGCCATTGTTGCCGTACATCTGAAGTTGGAATTCTCGCGGCATAATATATTGTGTTATTTTTTTAAATAAATAGTATTTTACTTCTGTATGAACGATAATGAAAAATATCAATTAAAACAGATGATTGAACAAAATAAAGTAATTGATAATACACACGTTCTTCGTGAATTAAAACACAGTACAGATATTCGTAAATGTGTCATAAAATTATTGGAATTAAAACAAACTCATAAAGAATTATTACAATCAGATAAAGCTAAATTTGAGGAACTTGCTTTACAAGATTGTGGATTTCTTTTTTTTAATTACATGCAATTATACAATACAATTCTTAAAGAAAACATAGATATAAACATAATGAATCAATTGTTAAATACATTAAGCAAAATTGAAAATGGAGAATATGATCAACATGAAGGAAGTTTTGAAGTAGGAAAATTATTAAAAACAATTTATATTGATGGAACTATACAAGAGATCCATCGCCGAGATGAAGAAACTAAAGTAAATTATAAAACTCCAAAGCAAATTCATTGGTCTCAATATAAAAATAATATTCTTTAATAATATGGTATTTACTAGTTCATCACTTGGAGGTGGATTTAATGGTATTTCTCCAACAGTTACAAATAATACTCAGCAAGGGTCATCTTCTGTTTCTCCTGGAGGCGATGCAAGTCAAATACCTTTAGACAGAATGATTCTTCGTAAAACATTTGCTACTAATAAATTTAGAAATCAGCATGTATTAACTACAAAGTGGCCGTTAACACCATTTCGAGCAGCAATGAATGCAGGAGATTTACTGGTTAGACAAAATGAACCTGGTGGAACAAATCAAATTAAAGGTTCTATTGGTATTGGAAAACATAGAAATACAATGGGTATGATCGATGGTGTACAAAAAGGCGATGGTGCATCAGGAAATCAACATTATGTATATGATTCATCTGTTTATATCAAATACAAACGACTTTTATCTAAAAATAAAAACTATAATGATATTAGTTTTGGTGGTAGCAATAATGGAGCTTATGTAGCAATTATGCGCATTCGCAGATAATAATTTAGGAAAAGTATGTATTCAATATATGAGATCTATCGGAATGCATAGAGAATCTATTAGTACTTTAGCATCTTCTACGAATGCACACAATCAAGATTTTGCTTTACAAAGAGAAAAAGCAAGACAACATGTTAGAGTCAATATGGTTAAAAAAACCGGAAATTTAGATAGTTCTCAAAGAACTGCACTTATTTCTACAGATTTAAATAAAAGCACTATAGAAAGAACTGCATATGCATTAAAAGATGGAAATGACGTAAAGGCTGCTTTGTCTCGTGTTAGAAACAGCGGATGTATACCTCCTAAAAAGAAAAATATGATTCCTTAATATGTTGAAAAATAAAACGTTTACAACAATTTCAGATAGAATTAAATATAAACGTGATCAAACACTTTACATTGATTCAAAAAAACCAACCTTACAATTTCCATCTTTTACTTTAAAACAATCTATCAATAACGGATATATAGTTTGTAATTGTTCTTCATTTCATTAATGTTTTTATTATGATAGTATTATTTCATAATAAAATTTTTATAGCTTAAAATACTTTATCAATATATGAAGTGTTTTATTCCATATCCACAAAAAAATAAATTGTGTCCTCCATCTTCCATATTGCCACAAGGAACACTTAAACCTAATTCTATGAATATGTCACGAAATATGCGAAGATCGATACAAATACGATTAAAAGGAACAACATCTTCTTGCTCCAGAGTTGGACCACCTGGACCTCCAGGACCAGGAGGTAATGATGGGTCAGCTGGTGCAAACGGTAAAAATGGTAAAAATGGTTATAACGGCGTTGATGGACGTGATGGGCGTGATGGTCGAGATGGAAGAGATGGAGTAAATGATATGTACGCCTTTAATTTTATGTCACCTATTACTCCTCTATATAATTATCCAATTTCAAATAATAATCAAATTGGATACACAAATTCTTTTTTGATTGGTTCTGATTATATTATACCACCAAATTTACAACCTGTTATATTGGAAACACAATTGATACCATTAGGGGTATGGTTGATTGAATTAATTGCTACTTTTAATTTAGGAACAACTATTGCACAATTAGGATTATCATTAAATTCAAATATTGATATTCAAAAAATGTCAACTGGAAATCCTGATGCAGGAACAATTCGATTAACAACTGTTATTTCGAATCAAGCAGATATAGGGTGGAATATTGTAGCGGCTTCTGCTGATGATACTACATACGATAATTTAAATATAACTTTATCAAGAATTGCATAAAAATAATAAGAATATATATGAGTATTCGATTTAATGGTAGTAACGGATTAAATGGTATAAATGGTCGCGATGGACGTGATGGCGAGCGTGGTCCAGCAGGTGGACCTCAGGGTCCCACAGGTATACAAGGGCCAACTGGGCCTCCAAATGGCCCCCAAGGTGCACAAGGATTTACTGGACCACAGGGTAATCAAGGATTTACTGGACCACAAGGTAATCAAGGATCCAAAGGAGATTTTGGCGGACCGATGGGTCCACAAGGTAATCAAGGACATACAGGAAGTAACCGTGTAAATATTTTTGGTACAAATAATACAAGTGTAGGAACAAGCACAAATATAAACACAAATGGAATTGACAATACATCATTTGGGTTTTCATCTTTGAAAAATAGTAACAATAACAACACAAGTTCAAGTAGTTCAAATACTGCATTTGGGTCGAATACGTTATTTGAAAATATAAGTGGACATGATAATACAGCAATAGGATGTAATTCATTGAAAGTAACTTTATCTGATTACAATACTGCAATAGGTTCTAATACAATGGTATTAAATACAACTGGTTTGGCAAATACAAGCATTGGACATTTTTCATTATTTTCAAATGAAACTGGGACATATAATAGTGCAATAGGAAAAAACGCATTGTATTCGAATACAACTGGGTCATCTAATACCGGATTAGGTACATTTTCATTAATTAATAATAATGGAACGTCCAATGTCGCATGTGGATCTGCAGGATTGTTTTATAGTTCAACAGGTAATTCAAATACTGCAATTGGAACAGAAACATTATATAACTTATTAAATGGATCTAATAATATTGGAATTGGATACCGTGCAGGAAATGGATATTCAGCAAGTGAAAGTAATAATATATGTATTGGTGCAACAGGAATTCCGGGTGAAACAGGTAAAATTCGTATTGGTGTAAGTAATGTTCAGACTTCATTACATATTCCTATAAGAGATATATATAGTTCAGGAGGAAATAATACCCTTGATGGTTATAATCAAATAATATATAATCCAACCTCATTTGAATTTATACATTATCCACTTCGAACATTTATAACTATTGGTGATGCAACTTCTAGTGTAATGCTAACAGATTGGAATAATAAAGTTAAAAATGTACCTCTAATACACAATAGTGTAATCACATTTACATTTTCTTATGCAGACACCAGTACATTTCCTTTAATATTACCTTCTTCAACCTATGTTATGCATGGAGATAAATTAACTATTATAAATAATTCTTCTGGTATTGTAGGTGTAATTGTAGTACCTCCTACTAAAATAAATACAGAACGTACAGGCGCAAATATTATAGATACATCTGATGGAATTTTAAGTATAGGAGTAGGAGGAGTTGGTGAATTATTATATATAGGATCTAATTGGGCAGCTTATGGAGTTAATTTAAGTTAATAAAAAATATAATTTATATTTATGAATGGACAAAATGGGCAAAATGGGCAAAATGGTTTGGATGGAATAAATGGTAGAGATGGACCTCAAGGACCTACAGGACCATTTGGTGGACCACAGGGTAAAATTGGACCTACAGGCCCAACAGGTCCAATTGGTGTTCAAGGTCCACAAGGAGAATATGGAGGTCCACCTGGCCCGCAAGGTCAGCAAGGCCCTAATGGATCTACTGGTCCACAAGGCAATATAGGATCAACTGGTCCAACCGGTATTAAAGGAGATTCAGGTGGACCAATTGGTCCAACAGGTGTTCAAGGTCCAACTGGGCCTCCAAATGGACCAACTGGTAGTCAAGGAGATACAGGACAGGTGGGTCCACAAGGTCCGCAAGGCCCTATTGGTAGAATAGGATTAACAGGTCCACAAGGTAGTAAAGGAATAACTGGACCAACCGGTAGTGAAGGAGGTATAGGACCACAAGGTCCACAAGGAGAAAGAGGAGAGTCTGGGGGTCCACCAGGTCCAACTGGAAATGGTATAAATATATTTGATACACGTAATACAAGTGCAGGAACAAATACAAATACAAATACGGCAACTACTGATAATACATCATTTGGATTTTCATCTATGAAAAATAATAATAGTTTAAATACTAATTCAAGTAGTTATAACACTGCATTCGGAAGTAACACATTATTTACAAACATAAATGGAGATAACAATACAGCAATAGGGTATAATTCATTATATTCAAATACAAGTAGCGATTTAACTGCAGTAGGTTCAGGGTCATTACAATCAAATACAACTGGAACATCAAATACTGCATTAGGATCATTTTCATTACAATCCAATATATCTGGAGTTAATAATACTGCAGTAGGTCATTCAAGTTTACGATCAAATATAAATAATAATTTTTGTACTGCTTTAGGATTTTCTGCCTTGTATTCAAATAATGCAGATAATAATACTGCAGTAGGATGTAACGCAATGGGGTTCAATACAATAATTGGAACTGCAAATGCTTCATATGGCGGTAACTCATTGTACAAATTATCTAGTGGAAATAATAATACAGGTATCGGTCAAGATGCATTAGTCAATTTATTGACGGGATCGAATAATATTGGATTAGGTCGTAGTGCAGGAAGTGGCTATACTGGAGGAGAAAGTAATAATATTTGTGTTGGATCAACAGGAATTTCAGGCGAAACCGGAACAATTCGAATTGGTACACCTGGTACACAAACTTCATTCTATGTTCCATTAAATATTACTTCATTAAATCCAAATATAAATACAACATTTAGACAACTATATTATAATTCATCCACCAATGAATTAAATCAATATTCAAATACCCCATTTATAAATATTGGAAATATTACTACTCCAACAATTTTATCTAATTGGGATTCTCTGGTTAAATTAACACAATTAATTAACAATACAATTGTTTACACAGAATTTCCATATACAATCACAAGTCCTTCAATTAGCACATTAACATTACCTTCCGGATCGTATATAAATACTGGTACACGAATGACAATACTTAATGCTTCAATAGGTAATTTACTTATTTTTGCTAATGGAATTAATATAAATACATCAAGAGTAACACAAACTACATCTATAACTATAGGTACAAATGGTTTTTGTGAACTTATATTTGTAGGATCTAGTTGGTTTGCAATTGGTAATTTTTTAACATAATTCGGAAAAAAATTATATAAAATACTATAGTATTTTATATATGATTAATGGAGAAAACGGAGATAATGGAGAAAACGGATATAATGGATTGTTTGGCAGAGATGGTAGAGACGGCAGAGATGGAATACAAGGTGTACGTGGACCTGAAGGACCCACTGGACCAAAAGGTGTAACTGGGCCATTTGGTAAAGGAGATACTGGACCACAAGGACTTATTGGACCTACAGGTCCACCTGGAAGTAGTTTAGGAGGAGGAGGAGGAGTAGGAGGAGGTCTTACAGGTCCAACCGGAAATCAGGGTAGTATAGGCCCTACAGGTCCAGCTGGAAGCGGTGGAAGCGGTGGAGGAGGTCTTACAGGACCAACTGGTGCATCAGGACCACCTGGAACACCTGGTGGCCCGACTGGTCCGACTGGTGCATCTGGAACACCTGGAACACCTGGAACACCAGGTGGCCCGACTGGTCCGACTGGCCCAATTGGAATGGGTATAAACATATTTGGTACAAATAATACAAGTGCCGGAACAGATACAATTAATAATCAAAATACAAATAACAATACATCCTTTGGATTTTCATCGATGAAAAATAATAATATTTCTGGCGCGCCACCTAATACAGCTAATTTCAATACTGCATTTGGTTCTAATGCATTATTTACAAATATAGATGGATCTAATAACACATCGATAGGGTATAATACATTAAAATTAAGTACGGCGAGTAATTTAACTGCAGTAGGTAGTAATGCATTAGAAAAAAATACAACTGGATCATTACATACTGCAGTAGGCAATAATGCATTAGCAAATAATACAACGGGAGATCGAAATATAGCATTAGGTAATAGTGCATTATCAAACAATACAACAGGTTCTTTTAATACTGCATTAGGTAATGGTTCTTTAGGATCAGTTTCAACTAATTGTTCTTTTAATACTGCAATAGGCGAGGCGAGTTTATCAACTCTTACAAATGGTAATTATAACATTTCAATAGGTGTAAACTCATGTAGTGGTCTATCAAGCGGTAACGCGAATACAGCAGTAGGGACTAGTGCTTTACGTCTAAGTAATAATTTATCTAATTGTACGGCTATTGGAGGCGCGGCACTTGAAAGAGTATTGACCGGTTCAAATAATATTGCTATTGGTAGTGCAGCAGGCGATAGATATATAGGAAGTGAAAGTAATAATATATGTATTGGAAATAATGGAACTGTAGGTGAATCAAATGCTATTCGGATTGGTACATCTGGTACACACACTTCATTATACACACCATTAACTGGTGTAACAGGATCATTGGCAACGTATTCAAATGTAATCTATAACGTATCTACTTCACAACTTCAATATTCAAAACCTTTATTTATTGAAATTATTTCAGGGACTATTGCGAATATGCAATCTGATTGGAATACAAAAATAACTAATACACGTTTAATTTCTGGATCTATTATTAAAGTTCCAGCAATATCGTCTTCATTAACTTCTCCTATATTTAATTTACCAATATCGAGTAATACAAATAATGGAGATTATTTGACTATACTTTATGAGTATACACCACCAAGTTTAGGTGTATCTGTTACTATTCAAAATACGGAAGGAGGACGTATATTTGGCGGTAATCCTTCAAATACATTTAGCGACAATTCAAAAACTACTGTTATTATAAAATCAGGCGGGTGTATAACACTCTATTATTGTAACTTAAACTGGTTCATGCCAGCGTGTCAACTTGTTTAAAAATGATTTTAAAAATTCATAGTAATAATAATATGGAAACATTATTAACGAATGCAATTCAAAATGAATACAATCAACCTATTTTGTTATTAAATTATAAAAAAATAGAAGATCGAAAATATTCTATTCTTTCTGAAATGAAACTGTTAACGTTACGAAAAAAATTAAAAGAATATAGGCATGTAGATGAACTTCAAGAATTTCAAATTGGACGATTTATTCGTTGGATTAATCTTTCTACTAAAACATTTACAAATGGCGGATTTATTGTACGTATTGATATTGAAGAAAATGGAACTATCATTACATGTAAAAATGGTTTCAATGGATTTTTTAAATTAAAAGTAGATGAATGTATTATTTTTCAAAAAATAACTCAACAAGAACACATTCTTCTAGCAGCAATGGAACATATTAATTAATTGAAATTTTACACCTTTTTTGAGGTAATCTTTTGGTCCATAAATCAGTTGATTTTTCATTTTCAATAATGGTTTGTACTTCTATTATTTTAGGTAAAAACCATTGAAACCATTCTTTATTTCGTGTAATAATTGTACAATGTTCATCTTCTAATTTCCAATAAATAGTTTTAATATAATTTGGATATTGAATCATAACAGATTCTTCCCAATCGTTATACTCGTCTTTTGTACATTGAAATGGTGCATATTCATAATGATAATCGTTGTTTACTTCAAAATGTATTATAATTCCTTTATATTTACCATCGGATGTAATTTGAAATGATCCATCATTTTCAAACTCGGAAACGGTAGTATATTCTACAAATTTAGTTTCTAAGAAATCACACACATCTAAATCACACACTTCCATTTGAACTTGACATTGTACCCAATATTCTTCTTTTGGATTTCCTGTTATTTCGCGTGTGTATGGATTTTTGATCTCTAACATTCTACCATAACATGGCGATGACTCATGTATATTTATACCATCAGGTGACGCTCCTATAAAAGGATACGTTGGATGTGTTATACAACCATAGGATTGAATTTTGGTGTTATTTATGTAACAATAATATTCTGTAGATACAGGCTCATATTTTATTCCCCAGTGCATTGGACTATCTGTACATGATGAATGATAAATATTCACAGGTGCACATTTATTACAAATAATTTCATTTTGTTTTGCTTCTGTTCCAATTACTTTATAAATAGAACTTGCTGTAAGTAATTTATGCCGAATTTCATACCATTCATCTGATCTTTGTTCAGGCTGATATTGTTGTTGAAGTATATTTAATTTTTCTTCTACATTTTGTTGAACTTCACAACTCATACTTGTTCTACCTTGCAGCATACTATAAGCAACTTGAATTGCCAGATGTATTCCGGGGTACAACGGATCTATTTCTAATTGGATACATAATAAATCTATAACTTGTTGAATCATTTTTTGTGTAAATTTTTCACTGTGAATATGTTCAAAATTTTGCTGAACATATTCTTCCATCAAACAGAGTGCACATTCTTCCATTTGATATAGTATCATTATATTATTAAGTCTATTATATTGTTGTTTTCTTTACAGTTTTATTTTTAGGAGTAAGCGAATGAAGTGGAGATACTGCTTCTGCACAATTAATTTTATATTTTCCATTGTTTAAACTTAAACTTGGTATAGAAATAATTTTATTCAATTCTGTATCATAAACAACATCTTTAGATTTATGTAATAATTTTTTATTTATTTTTTCTCGCAAAAGATCACGTAGTTGTGTAGTAGTTTCTTCGGATAATAGATGAGTTTCCTTGTATTCATCTATAAATTCGTTCATTTTAGTTAATTTTAGATAACGATCTAACTTATTCCAAGGAAGATTTTTAATATTCGTATCGTCCATTTTCATGATATCGTCAATTGTGGTCATTATACTATTTCACATAAAATATGTCTAACTACATTTAACTAATTATTTTTTATATCTTTTTATTAATCTTATTTGAAGTTATCTTTTGCATATCCAATAACTGCACAGGCAATACGTTTGCCTGCATTCCCTGTTTTTAGACTTTCGTCATTTTCTCCTTTTCCACAATCATCTTGATCTGCATGAATAATCAACCCTCTTCCAATAATATTTCTTTTAGATCCACGTAATTTTATTACATCGTCATAGTAATAATAGTTGGATTCACCTTTTTTATTTGTTTTTAAATTTCCTAAATCACCAACATGTCTGTGTCTAGAATCTGGACCACCATGAGTTTCATTGTATGGATTAAAATGAGAACACATACTCATACACTTGTCTGTTAAATCTCCTGCTTCATGAACATGAAAGCCGTGTAATGAATTTGGCTTTAATCCAGTAATATTTACGTCAATACGAACTGTATTATTATCTTCTGTAAATTTAACATACCCATTAATATCATTAGTAAATACTGCAATCGCTACAATAGGGTTCATACTAAAGTCTTATAAAAAGAAATAATAAACTTATTTTTTTCGTCTTGTTCTTCCGCCAAACCAAGAATTAGATTTTTTTGTGTTTGATTTTTCAGCAGATAATACAAGATTAATTTCGTGTATTATATTTGTAAATTTAAATTTTTGTAAAGATGCTGCCAATAACATACCACATAATTCTTTTACTTTTTCTAATGTTTTACGAGAAAATCCTTGTAAATAGGTTAATTTTTTATATTCTGGATTAATTGCTTTTATTGGATTAATAATTTTAATAATATCTCCTATAAGTTGTTCGCGCTCTTTATCTAAATGAACAATCGGAAACCCTAATATATGGGACAATACACTTGTATGATTTGTTACATCTATTGTACATGCTAATTTTGTCATTGGATCTCTATCTATATTATATTCGGATGGAAATCCAGCAATTAATTCCAAAATACTTTGTTCTTCTAAAACTACAGCATATTTTCCTTCTCTTTTTTTTAAATTAAATTTAAAAACACGTGGAAGCCATTGTGGATTTTTTTCGTCTTTCATTATAGTTTTAAGAATTTTCTGTAATTCTTCTTTTGGATTAAATACTGCTTCTGTATTAGAAGCTGGTGTTCCTGGAGTAACTGGTGCTCCTGGAGTAACTGGTTTTCCTGGAGTAACTGGTGTTCCTGGAGTAACTGGTG
>Ga0209550_10001682_pt1 | contig 21183 bp, 20 predicted proteins | sample LauGreSuBDMM15SN_2_FD_187567 | JGI IMG/M metagenome (GOLD analysis project Ga0209550, IMG submission 187567) | Freshwater lake microbial communities from Lake Michigan, USA - Su13.BD.MM15.SN (SPAdes) (version 5) | ecosystem: Environmental > Aquatic > Freshwater > Lake | place: Lake Michigan... | reverse complement strand
TTCACCTCTTCGCCGAAACCCTCTGTGCGGGTTTTTTCATACATATCCGCGAGATCGGTGAAGTCTTTGGCGCGGTGGCCGAACTTCACGCCATCGAAGCGGCTGAGGTTGCTGGAAGCTTCGGCGGGCGCAATGATGTAGTACACGGGAATGGACAATTCTGTGCGGGGCAAGGCAATGGGAACCAATGTGGCGCCTTGGGCTTGCAGTGCTTGCAATGCCGCATCAATGGGGGTTCGCACATCGGCGGCCAAGCCTTCGGTAAAAAACTCATGCGGTATGCCCACGCGCAAACCTTTCAAAGGCTGGTTTAGGTGACGTGAAAAATCTTCCGTCTTCACATCCAGCGAAGTGGAGTCGCGGTCTAAGTCGGGGCCGCACATGGCACTCAACAACAATGCGCAGTCTTCGGCGCTGCGGGCCATGGGGCCAGCTTGGTCGAGGCTGGACGCAAACGCCACCATGCCATAGCGCGAGGCGCGGCCGTAGGTGGGCTTGATGCCGGTGATACCGCAAAACGCAGCGGGCTGACGGATGGACCCACCGGTGTCGGTGCCCGTCGCCGCCGGCGTCAAACATGCGGCCACCGCAGCGGCGCTGCCGCCCGACGAGCCACCCGCAATGCGGCTGATGTCCCAGGGGTTGGTGACAGCTTGGGGACGGGCCGAGGGCACAGCCACGTTTTCATTGGCCGAGCCCATGGCGAACTCATCGCAACTGAGCTTGCCTAAATTCACCATGCCGGCCTCGCCCAAACGCTGAACCACCGTGGCGTTAAATGGCGAGCGGTAGCCCTCCAAGATGCGCGAACCGGCGGTGGTGGGAAAGTCGGTGGTGACAAAAATATCTTTGTGCGCGATGGGCACGCCCAACAAGGGCGTGTGTTCACCCGCTGCGATGCGCGTGTCGGCTGCACGCGCTTGCGCCAAAGTGACTTCAGAGTCCACGCTTAAAAACGCGTTATGCGGGTTGCCGCCCAAACGAGCAAGCAGGCGCGTGGCCAACTCCACGGCGCTGACCTCTTTTTTGTGCAGCAGCGCCGACAGTTGCGCCACGCCCAAGGTGTGCAGTTCACTCATGGCTTACTCGATCACTTTCGGCACCAAAAACAAACCACGTTCCACAGCAGGTGCGCTGCGTTGGTTGGCTGCACGTTGATTGGGCTCGCTGGCGACGTCTTCGCGCAGGCGCAAAGCCATGCCTTGCGAGGCGCTGGGCGCATAGGCAGCGAGGTCGGGCATGGCGTCAATCGGGTGGGCCATGGGCTCCACGCCGCTGGTGTCGACTTGGCGCATTTGCTCGACGATAGCGAAGAAGTTGTTCAAGCCCTCCAGCAAGTGCTGGCTGGCGGGCGGGTCAAAGCTCAAGCGAGAGAGTTGCGCCAAGCGCTGGATGTCGTTGGGTGTGAGGGACATTGTCGGTAACAAAAGCAAGGGCTGTGGCCAAAAGTGGCACAGTCGTTCGGTTATTATCCAGTCTTTGCTGGTACACCCAGAGAGGATTGTGATGTTTGGAGCATTTCGTCGGTATTTCTCCACCGACTTGGCCATTGACTTGGGCACAGCCAATACCCTCATCTACGTCAGGGACCGTGGCATTGTGCTTGATGAGCCCTCGGTGGTTTCCATTCGTCACGAAGGGGGTCCCCAAGGCAAGAAGAGTATTCAAGCGGTGGGACACGAAGCCAAAGCCATGCTCGGCAAGGTGCCTGGCAACATCGAAGCCATCCGCCCCATGAAAGACGGCGTCATTGCCGACTTCACCGTCACCGAGCAAATGCTCAAACAATTTATCAAGATGGTGCATCCGCGCTCGCTCTTGAAGCCCAGCCCGCGCATCATCATTTGTGTGCCTTGTGGCTCCACCCAGGTTGAGCGTCGAGCCATCCGCGAGTCCGCACTCGGTGCAGGCGCCTCCGAGGTGTATTTGATTGAAGAGCCCATGGCAGCAGCCATAGGCGCGGGTTTGCCCGTCAGCGACGCCAGTGGCTCCATGGTGGTCGATATTGGTGGCGGCACCACCGAGGTGGGCGTGATCTCTTTGGGCGGCATGGTCTACAAGGGCAGTGTGCGTGTGGGTGGCGACAAATTCGACGAGGCCATCATCAACTACATTCGCCGCAATTACGGCATGCTGATTGGCGAGCCCACCGCAGAAGCCATAAAGAAGCAAATTGGCTCGGCCTTCCCAGGCAGTGAAGTGCGCGAAATGGAAGTCAAGGGCCGCAACCTCTCCGAAGGCGTGCCTCGCTCTTTCACCATCTCTTCCAACGAAATACTAGAAGCCCTCACCGACCCACTCAACAACATTGTCTCGGCCGTGAAAAACGCGCTGGAGCAAACCCCTCCCGAATTGGGTGCCGATATTGCCGAGCGCGGCATGATGCTCACCGGTGGTGGTGCCTTGCTGCGTGACCTAGACCGCTTGCTGGCCGAAGAAACCGGCTTGCCCGTGTTGGTCGCCGAAGACCCGCTGACCTGTGTGGTGCGCGGTTGCGGCTTGGCTTTGGAGCGCATGGAGCGGTTGGGTTCTATTTTCACCAGTGAATAAATGCCACTCGGCACGCTTGAGCGTTCTCCGCCGCCTTTTTTCAAGCAAGGCACCTCGGCGCTGACCAAGCTGATTATTTTCAGTTTCATTTCCATGGCCATGATGTTGGCCGACCAGCGCTACAACATTGTGCAACCTGCGCGCTGGGTGCTTTCTCTCATGATCTACCCGGTCCAATGGTTGGCTTTGCGCCCACAAGTGACGTGGCATGACATGGGCGATGTGTTTGAAGGCAAGCAAGATGTGTTGGACAACTTGCAGGCGGCTCAAGCGCAATTGCTGGCGCAGTCGGTTCGCACCGTGCAACTCGAACAATTGGAACTGGAAAACCGCCATTTGCGAGAGCTCTTAGAGTTGCGCCAGCGCATGGGCACACCGGCCGTGGCAGCCGAAGTTTTGTACGAAGCGGGCGACCCCTTCACTCGCAAAATGGTGCTCGACAAAGGCGCGCTCAGCGGCATGGTCCAAGGCTCTCCCGTGATGGATGAACAAGGTATCTTGGGTCAAATCACCCGGGTGCACCCCTTGGTGAGTGAAATCACCTTGGTCACCGACCGCGAACACTCTATTCCTGTGCTCAATACCCGCACGGGTGCGCGTGGCGTGGCCTTTGGCGAGTCGGGTGGCGCGCCATTGCTCGAGTTGCGCTACATGGCCACCAATGCGGATATCGAAATCGATGATGTGCTGACCACCAGCGGCGTGGATGGCGTTTATCCCCCGGGCATTCCGGTTGCCAAAGTGGTGAAGGTCGAGCGCCGTGCGGACACGGTGTTTGCGCGCATCTTGTGCGAGTCCTTGGCCCGCGTGCAAGGCGCACGCCATGTGATGGTGCTGGCACCGGTGAAGTTGCCCATCGAGTCTGTTCAAGTTGAGCGTGAAATGCCGGTGCAACCCAAAGGAGGGCGGCGATGATCATGCCGCGTGGCCAGCAGCTTTTGTTGCCAGCCAACCCCACCTTTATGTTGTTTACTTTGGTGGCGGCTTTGTTGCTCGACATGGTGCAAAGCATGGCCTTTTTTGGCAATGCGCCATGGGCCCCAGATTGGCTGGCCTTGCTGCTGGTTTTTTGGGGCGTGCATCAGCCGCTCAAAGTGGGCGTGGGCATATCCTTTTTCTTGGGGCTGCTCACCGATGTGCATCAGACCTCCTTGCTGGGTCAGCATGCCTTGGCGTTTACGGTGCAAGGGTTTTTGGCGACCATGATTCATAGGCGCATTTTGTGGTTTGATGTGCCCTCGCAGGCCTTGCAAGTGTTGCCTGTGTTCTTGGCCACGCATTTGCTTGAGTTGGCGGTGCGCATGGGCGCTGGGGGTTTGTTCCCTGGGTGGTCGATGTTTTTGGCACCCTTGATTCAAGCTTTGTTGTGGCCGCTGGTGTCAGTGCTGTTGCTGGCTCCGCAACGCAGAGCCCCCGACCCAGATAAAAATCGACCCTTATGAGCCTGCTGCGCAATGTCGAATATGACCTGCGCCGTTTTCGAGGGCGGGTGTTTGTGGCGACGGCTTTTGTGTTCATCGCTTTCAGTTTGCTGTTTGTGCGCTTGGTGTATTTGCAACTGTGGCGCTACCAAGATTTCATCGCCCAAGCCGAAAGCAACCGAACAGCCATCGTCCCTATCGTGCCCAACCGCGGCGTCATCATGGACCGCAATGGTGTGGTCTTGGCCACCAACTATTCTGCCTATACGCTGGAGATCACGCCTTCGAAAATCCAAGGCTCTTTGGACGAGGTGATCGACAGCCTGTCTGAACTCATCGACATTCAAGGCCGCGATAAAAGGCGGTTTAAAAAGTTACGCGAAGAATCAAAAAGCTTCGAGTCCGTGCCTATTCGCACCCGCTTAAGCGATGAGGAAGTGGCGCGGTTTGCAGCACAACGTTTTCGCTTTCCCGGGGTGGAAATTCGTGCCCGTTTGTTTCGCAACTACCCGTATAACGAGTTGGCCAGTCACGTGATTGGCTACATAGGACGCATCAACACCTCGGAAAAAGAAAAACTCGAAGAATCCGACCATACCGGTAATTACCGCGGCACCGATTTCATTGGCAAATTAGGGGTTGAACAAAGCTTTGAGCGGCAACTGCACGGGCAAACAGGTGTGCATGAAATGGAAACCTCTGCCGGCGGCAGAGCGGTGCGCCGCCTGCGCAGCAGCCCTGCTATTCCCGGCAACACCGTGGTGCTGTCGATAGACATCAAGCTGCAAAAATTGGTGGAAGATTTGTATGGCAACCGCCGCGGGGCGTTGGTGGCGATAGATCCGAAAACCGGTGAAGTCTTGAGCTTTGTCAGCAAGCCTACCTTTGACCCTAATCAGTTTGTCGAGGGCATTGATGTTGAAAACTGGAAACTGCTTAACGAGTCGCCCGACAAACCCTTGCTCAACCGCGCCCTGCGCGGCACCTACCCGCCAGGCTCAACCTATAAACCCTTTATGTCTTTGGCCGCCTTGCACACGGGCAAACGAACGCCCACCCAGAGCATTTATGACCCTGGTTTTTTCATGTTCGGCGACCACCGTTTTCGGGACGACAAAGAAGGCGGACACGGCACAGTCGATATGTACAAATCTATCGTTCAGTCCTGCGACACCTACTATTACTTGCTTGCCCGCGACATGGGCGTGGACATGATCCATGACCAAATGAAAGAATTTGGATTTGGTCAACTCACGGGCATTGATATTTTGGGTGAGGCGCGTGGCATCTTGCCCTCAACCGATTGGAAACGCAGCAATTACAAACGCCCTGAACAACAGCGCTGGTATTCGGGTGAAACCATTTCTTTGGGCATAGGTCAGGGCTACAACAGCTTCACCATGCTGCAACTGGCGCAGGCCTTGGCCACTGTGGCCAACAATGGCGTACGCACCAAACCGCATTTGGTGAAAGAGGTGGTCGACGTGGAAACCAAGGTCGGCCAAGCTGTGACCCTAGAGGCGCCCACCGCCTTGGTTTTTCAAGCCGAGCATATCGACATCATCAAAAAGGCCATGGAGGGCGTGAACATCGAGGGCACGTCGGCGTCGAGTTTTGTGGGTGCCACTTACACCAGCGCGGGCAAAACTGGCACGGCCCAGGTCTTCACCATCAAACAAGGTGAAAAGTACAACGCCGCCAAGATCGATGAGCGCTTGCGCGACCATGCTTTGTTCATCGCTTATGCGCCAGCCGAAAACCCCAAGGTGGTGCTGGCCATGGTGGTGGAAAACGGCGGTTTTGGTGCCCAAGCCGCAGCACCGATTGCCAGGCGTGTGTTTGATTTCTTGTTGCTAGGGCAGTATCCCTCGCTAGAAGATATACAAGCTGTGCGAAATTCACAAGCCACGCGCCCGATTGGCAAGCCGCGTGCTGTTGCCAGCGTGCCTTGGCCACCCAAGGCGGTGGTGCCCGAAGCTTTGCCAGCAGATGAACAAGCCCTGCGCTAGCCCATGAAGGCGTCGCGTGTGGTTTTAAGCAGCAAGACCGTCACCACCCCAATGAACAGCCAACGCACATAGGCTGCACCGTGCCGTAACGCCACGCGTGCGCCCACATAGCTGCCAGCAATATTGGCCAAGGCAAGGGGCACACCGATCTGCCACATCACATGGCCTTGCCAACCCAGCAACACCAAGGCGGCCGTGTTGCTGGCCAAGTTCAAAATTTTGCTGTGTGCGGAGGCTTGCAAAAAATCAAACCCCAACCAGCGCACCAAGAGAAAGACCAAAAGGCTGCCAGTTCCCGGACCGAAAAAGCCGTCATAAAAACCCATCACACCGCCGCACACGCCCATGGCAAGCACTTGGCCTCGGCCGTGTAATCGAGGCGCGTGGTCTTGACCCAAATGTTTGTGCCTCAAGGTGTACAACAGCACTGCCAGCAGCAGCACCGGCAAGGCTTGGCGCAGCAGTTGGGGAGACAACAGGGTCAGGCAGTAAGCACCCGCCAAAGCGCCAAGCAAGGCGCATATCACGCCCATGCGCAAGGCGCGCCATTGCAAGTCGATTTGCCGCTGAAAACGCCAAGCGGCGAATAAAGTGCCCCATACTGAAGCGGACTTGTTGGTGCCCATCAGCGTGGCTGGCAAGACATTGGGGTAGGCGGCAAACAGTGCGGGCACCAGCACCAAACCGCCGCCACCCACCGAGGCATCGATAAAGCCGGCCAAGGCCGCAGCCAAGATGATGAAGACGGTGTCCATAGCCCAAGCATTGTGTCAGCCCCAAGCAAGGCCAGACGAAAAAAAACACTACTATGAAAGCAGTGCTTTTTTTGTTTATGAGCCACCCCGATGGGCAGTGGCGTTTTTGATGTCTCCTCAACCCTCGGCAAGCTCAAAATATCTAAGCTGCGAGTGGTGTGAATGTAGGCCAGTTAGGCCAGTTTGTTGCTAAGGACTTTCCCCAGTCAGCGGGTGCTGTGCTTCAGCCTCCAAAGCCAGCCACTCGGCAGCTTTTTCGGCCAACATCAGCACGGGGCTGTTGGTGTTACCACTGGTGATGCTGGGCATGACACTGGCGTCGACCACCCGCAGGCCTTGCACCACGCCGCCGCGCCCATCGCGCACCCGCAATTCAGGGTCTACCACCGCCAGCGGGTCGTCCAAGCGGCCCATGCGCGCTGTGCCCACAGGGTGAAAAATCGTGGTGCCAATGTCGCCGGCCAAGCGGGCAAGATCATCATCGGTAAGAAATTGCCTGCCTGGTTTCCATTCCTCTGGCGAGTACGGGGCCAGCGCGGGTTGCGCGGCAATTTGGCGGGTGATGCGCAAAGAGTCAGCAGCCACTTTGCGGTCTGCATCGGTCGCCAAATAGTTGGGCGCAATCAGGGGTGCGTGTGCAAAGTTGGCGCTTTGAATCTTCACTGTGCCGCGGCTGCTGGGGTTCAAGTTGCACACACTGGCGGTGAAGGCGGGGAAGCTGTGCAGCGGCTCGCCAAACGCATCCAAACTCAGGGGTTGCACGTGGTATTCGATGTTGGGCCAAGCTAGGCTGGGGTCGCTGCGGGTAAAAGCCCCCATTTGCGAAGGCGCCATGCTCATGGGCCCGCTGCGGTGCAACAGGTACTCCAAACCAATCGCAGCTTTGCCCCACCAGCTGTTGGCCATGGTGTTTAAGGTTTTCACGCCTTTAACTTTGAAAACAGCGCGGATTTGCAAATGGTCTTGCAGGTTTTCGCCAACGCCGGGCAGGTCTATCAAGGGCGTGATGCCATGCTGCTGCAACAGCGCCGCGGGGCCCACGCCCGAGAGTTGCAACAACTGCGGTGTGGCCACTGCGCCAGCGCACAAGACCACGGCGTGCTTGGCACTGGCGTGTACTTGCTCTTGCCCGTTCCACACGTCTACGCCGCTGCAGCGCTGTTGGCCATTGGGCAAGGTCTCGAGCACCAGCCTAGAGACCTGCGCCGAGGTCCACAGCTCAAAGTTGGGACGCGCATAGCAGGTGGGTCGCAAAAATGCTTTGGCGGTGTTCCAACGCCAACCGCTTTTTTGGTTCACCTCGAAATAACCCACGCCCTCATTCGAGCCGCGGTTGAAGTCATCGCTGGCGGGAATGCCGGCTTGCACCGCGGCTTGGGCAAACGCGTCCAAGATGTCCCAACGCAGGCGTTGTTTTTCAATACGCCATTCGCCACCAGCGTTATGGTGGCGCAGGGTTTGGTGGTAAATGCTTTGGCCTTGCACCAACAAATCGCTTTTGGCACCCTTGGCGCCGTGCAAAGCATCTGCGCCCTTGTAATGGTCTTCGTGCAACTTGAAGTAGGGCAGGCTGTGTTCCCAGCGCCAACGCGCGTCGCCCGTGACGTCTGCCCAGTGGTCGTAGTCGCGGGACTGGCCGCGCATGTAAATCATGCCGTTGATGCTGGAGCAACCACCCAGCACCTTGCCGCGTGGGTAGCGCAGGCTGCGCCCGTTAAGGCCGTCAGCCGGTTCGGTCTGGTACATCCAATCGGTGCGCGGGTTGCCAATGCAATACAAATAACCCACGGGTATGTGCACCCAGTGGTAGTCGTCTTTTCGACCCGCTTCGATCAGCAGTACCCGCTTGGAAGCGTTGGCACTCAGGCGGTTGGCCAGCAAGCAACCCGCGGTGCCCGCGCCAACGATGATGTAGTCGAAAGTGGTGTCGCTCACTTCGAGGTGGGCATCACAAACTCAGCGCCCTTGGGCGTGCTCTCGGGCCAGCGCTGCATGATGGATTTTTGCTTGGTGTAAAAACGCACACCTTCTTCGCCGTAGGCGTGCATATCGCCAAACAGGCTGCGCTTCCAGCCGCCAAAACCATGCCACGCCATAGGCACGGGAATGGGCACATTGATGCCGACCATGCCCACCTGAATGCGCCGACTGAATTCACGCGCCACATGCCCATCGCGGGTGAAGCAACTCACGCCGTTGCCAAACTCATGGTCATTGATGATTTGCACCGCCTTGGCAAAGTCGGGCACCCGCACACAGGCCAGCACCGGGCCAAAAATTTCTTCTTTGTAAATTTTCATGTCGGTGGTGACATGGTCGAACAGTGTGCCGCCCAGCCAAAAACCTTTATCGCAACCGGCGCCAGCTTGCGCGCCGTCAAACACACGGCCATCCACCAGCAGTTCTGCGCCCTCGGCCACGCCGGCATCGATATAGCCTTTGATGCGCTGGCGTGCCAAGTCGCTGACGATGGGACCCATTTCCGCCGCCAGGTTTTCCCCATTCAGCACCTTCAAAGCTTGTGTTCGCGCCATCAGCTTGGGCAAGATTTTGTCGGCCACATCGCCGACCAACACCGCCACGCTGATGGCCATGCAGCGCTCGCCAGCCGAGCCGTAAGCAGCACCGATCAAGGCGTCCACCACTTGGTCGAGGTCGGCGTCGGGCATGACCACCATATGGTTTTTCGCGCCGCCCAAGGCTTGCACACGTTTGCCGTGGTGGGCACCGGTCTCATAAATATAGTTGGCGATTGGTGTGGAACCGACGAAGCTGATGGCTTTCACGTCGGGGTGCACCAGCAGAGCGTCTACCGCCTCTTTGTCGCCTTGCACCACATTGAACACACCATCGGGCAGGCCAGCAAGTTTCAGCAAGTTGGCCATGATCAGGGCAGGCGTGGGGTCTATGGGGCTGGGCTTCAATACAAAAGTGTTGCCCGCCGCAATAGCAACTGGAAACATCCACATGGGCACCATCACGGGGAAATTAAAAGGCGTGATGCCGGCCACCACACCCAAGGGCTGGCGCAGCGTCCAGTTGTCTATGCCGGTGGACACTTGCTCGGTGAAGTCGCCCTTGAGTAACTGCGGTATGCCGGTGGCAAATTCCACGATGTCAATGCCGCGCGCCACTTCGCCTTGGGCGTCGGTGAACACCTTGCCATGCTCGGCAGTGATGGCGTGGGCCAGCGCGTCTTTGTGCAGGTTGAGCAATTCCAAAAACTTAAACATCACGCGCGCGCGGCGTAAAGGCGGTGCATCTGCCCAAGCGGGGAAAGCGGCTTGCGCGGCGGCCACGGCTTGCGCCACATCGGCGCTGTTGGCCAGGGCGACTTGCGCAGTCACTGCGCCCGTGGCGGGGTTGGTCACTGCTTGGTGGCGGCTGGAGGTACCTGTGGTCTGTGTGCCATTGATGTAGTGACCAATGTGGGGTGTGCTCATGCGTGTCTCTTTGTCTGAAGAAGATTCATTATCTGAACTTGCTTAAAGGCCTTGCGCCAGCACCGGAAAAAGCTTGTGCAAGCCATCGGCCATGACTTCGACCGCCAAGGCGGCCAAGATCAAACCCATCAGGCGGGTCATGACGCCGATACCCGTCTTGCCCATTACCCGTGCAATCGGCGCCGCCATGGCAAAACACAGCGCGGTGGCCAAGGCAATCAACACCCCATAACCCACCAAGCTGCCCAGTTGCAGCAAGGTCTTGGCTTTGTCCGCGTAAATCACCACGGTCGACATGGTGGCTGGTCCGGTGAGCAGCGGAATGGCCAAGGGCACGACAGCGATGCTCGCCCCCACCGTTGCTCGGGCTTCGGCGTCGTGCACCTCGTCGGCATTGGCGCGTGCTTCAGCCGGTTGGGCATTCAGCATCGACAACGCCGAAGTCAGCAGCAGCATGCCACCCCCCACCTGAAAGCTCGCCAAGGAAATACCAAAAAATGCCAAGATCTGCAAGCCCAGCAGGGCGCTGATGGCAATAACCACAAAGGTGGTGAAGCTGGACACCAAAATCGTTCGCTGGCGTTGCGCCTTGGTAAAGCCTTGGGTGAAATGAATGAAGAACGGCACGCAAGCCAAGGGATTGACCACGGCCAATAAGGTCAGGAGTGGCTTGTAATCCATCAGCGGCCCCCGCCCACATCGATATTCGTGCCGTTGACATAAGACGCCGCATCACTGAGCAACCACACTATCGCCTCAGCCACTTCCGTGGCCGTACCCGGACGCAGCATGGGTACTTGGTGCGCCAGTTGGTTGGCCCGATCCGGGATGCCGCCGCTGGCATGGATGTCGGTCAAAATAATGCCTGGGCGCACCGCGTTCACGCGTATGCCCTCGGCAGCGACTTCTTTGGCCAAGCCAACCGTCAAGGTGTCAATCGCGCCCTTGCTGGCGGCATAGTCCACGTATTGACTAGGCGCACCCAGTTTGGCGGCCGCGCTGCTGAGGTTGACGATGCTCCCCCCCTTGCCGCCATGCGCGGTGCTCATGCGCAAAACAGCTTGTTTGGCGCAGGCGAAAGAGCCCAAGACATTGATTCGCATGATGCGCTCCAAGCGCTCCCATGAGGTGTTGTCGACCCGCGCGGTCACATCCAACACCCCGGCGTTGTTGACCAAGCCGCCCAGCACGCCCATGTCTTTGTCGACGCTTTGAAACAAACGTTCAATGTCGGCCTCGACGCCCACATCGGCTTGGAAAGCCTGTGCCTGCCCACCGTTAGTACGAATCGCTTGCACCACTTGCTCGGCAGCTTGCGCGTCGCGGGTGTAATTCACTGCCACGGCCCAACCGTGCTTGGCAGCCAGCAAAGCGGTGGCAGCACCAATACCGCGGCTCGCGCCGGTGATGAGTAAGACGGGTGACATGGGGACAGTCTCCAAGGTGGGGCTACACAAAATAGTAGGATGAATACCCGTATGGCATTTTGCCAAGCTTAAAAAGATAACACGATTGGACCCACCCTTGAGCCTTGTCATCGATTACTACCTGGCCCCGCAAAGCCCGTGGACCTACTTTGGCCATGCCCGATGGGTGCAAATGGCCCAACAAGCAGGCGCGACTGTGCGCATCATGCCGGTGGATTTGGGCGGGCAGATTTTCCCCGCCACCGGTGGTTTGCCCGTGGGTCAACGTTCGCCTCAACGCCAAGCCTACAGAATGGTCGAGTTGCAACGCTTTAGCCATTTCTTGCAAATGCCCTTGAACTTGAAACCCCAGTTTTTCCCGGTGGCAGGCGACGACGCGGCGCGTTTGATCATTGCGGTAGATCAACACGATGGCGTTGATGCCGCGCTCAAGGTGTGTGGCGCGGTCTTGGCTGCGGTGTGGGTGCAAGAGCGCGACATCGCTAACGCCAGCGTGTTGCAAGAGATATTGCACGAGCAAGGCATTGCCGCCGACCGATGGACGGCCGCGCAGGGGCCCGCGGCGCAAGACGCCTACATGGCCTACACCCGCCAAGCGCTGGATGTCGGCGTTTTTGGCGCCCCCAGTTTCGTGGTGAACGGCGAGATTTTTTGGGGCCAAGACCGACTTGAATTTTTACAACGCCGCTTGCAAGCGGCTTAAGACAAGGAAAGACAAAGATGGGACATTTCGTTCAATTGCGAGCCGCCGATGGCTTTGAATCACAAGCCTATATTGCCCAACCCAAGACCGAGCCGCGTGGCGCGATTGTGGTGTTACAAGAGATTTTTGGCGTCAACAACCACATCCGCGCTATCTGCGATGGCTTTGCTTTTGTGGGCTTTGTGGCGATTGCGCCCGCCGTCTTTTCACGTCTGCAAAAGGACGTGAATTTGGGTTACACCCCAGGCGATGTTGAGATGGGCCGTACCTTGAAGAACTTGGCCGAGGGCTTGCCCCCACCAGGCGTTATGGCCGACGTGCAAGCCGCTATCAGCCATGCCTCTATGGCCACCCGTGGCAAAGTAGGCGTGGTGGGCTATTGCTGGGGTGGTTTACTCAGTTGGCGGGCTGCCACCCAGTATGCCAATGTCAAAGCAGCGGTCACTTACTACGGCGGCGGTATGACTTTAGAGCCCGAGCTTCATAAAAAACCCTTGTGTCCTACCATGGCGCATTTTGGTGCCAAAGATGGCTTGATTCCCGCGAGCACCGTGCAAGCTTTTCAAACGGCCCAGCCCAAAGTGGATGTGCATATTTACGATGCAGACCACGGCTTTAACTGTGACCAGCGGGGTTCGTACAACCTGGCCGCGGCCGACTTGGCGCTGGAGCGCACGCTGGGCTTTTTTATCCAACACCTAGAGGGCTAAACCCCTATCAAGCGTTGCGCAGTTTCTCCGCCGCCGCCATGGCGAAATAGGTCAGCACGCCATCGGCGCCGGCGCGCTTGAAAGCCAATAGGCTTTCCATCATCACCGCGTCGTGGTCTAGCCAGCCGTTTTGCGCAGCGGCTTTGAGCATGGCGTATTCGCCAGAGACTTGGTAGGCAAAAGTGGGCACATGGAACTCGTCTTTCACGCGCCGCACAATATCGAGGTAGGGCATGCCAGGCTTGACCATTACCATGTCAGCGCCTTCGGCAATGTCCATGGCCACTTCACGCAGTGCCTCGTCGGAGTTGCCCGCATCCATTTGGTAGACCTTTTTATTGCTCTTGCCTAAGTTGCCCGACGAGCCGACGGCATCGCGAAACGGTCCATAAAATGCACTGGCGTATTTGGCGCTATAGGCCATGATGCGGGTGTGTATGTGGCCGTGGGCCTCTAAGGCTTGGCGAATAGCCGCAATGCGCCCGTCCATCATGTCGCTGGGCGCGACGATGTCCACGCCGGCCTCGGCTTGGGTCAGGGCTTGTTCCACCAATACCTTCACAGTCTCGTCGTTCAGGATGTAGCCGGTTTCATCCAGCCACCCGTCTTGTCCGTGGCTGGTGAAAGGGTCGAGTGCCACATCGGTCATCACGCCCAAATCGGGAAACTCTTTCTTAAGTGCCTGAACCACGCGTGGCACCAATCCCTTACGGTTGGTGGCTTCCATGCCGTCGGGGGTTTTCAAGCTGGGGTCGATCACGGGAAAGAGAGCCATCACCGGAATGCCCAATTTCACGCAGCGCTCGGCCACGGGCAGCAGCAAGTCCAGACTCAAGCGCTCCACCCCAGGCATGGAAGCGATGGCTTGGCGTTTGTTCTCGCCATCGAGCACAAACACGGGGTAGATCAGGTCGTTGACGCTGAGCTCGTTTTCGCGAACCAAGCGGCGTGTGAAGTCATCGCGACGCAAGCGGCGCAAGCGGGTAGCGGGGAAAAGGGTAGGAATAATCATGGTGAAATTGTGCCGCAAGCCCAAGCCTGTCAATTTGGGGTGAAACCCGAGTAAACGATAGCCAGGCCTTGCCACTAAACTCAGGCCATGCTCTGGATCAAAGCTTTTCATATTGTTTTAGTGGCGAGTTGGTTTGCCGGCTTGTTTTATTTGCCGCGCATCTTTGTCAATTTGGCCATGGTTCCGGCTGATTCTGTCGCCGAGCGAGATCGGTTGTTGCTGATGGCGCGCAAACTCTTGCGCTTCATGAACATACTCATGCTGCCTGCCTTGGCTTTGGGCTTATGGCTGTGGTTGGGCTACGGTATAGGCGGCATGCCGCCAGTTCCTTGGATGAGCCTCAAATTGCTTGCGGTGGCCTTGGCCTTGGTCTACCACCATCTGTGCATGCGTCACCTGCAATATTTTGAGTCGGGCCAAGCCTCTCACTCCCATATTTGGTACCGCTGGTTCAATGAAGCGCCGGTCTTGCTGATGGTGGCCTCTGTTGTGTTGGTGGTGGTCAAGCCGTTTTAGCCACCATGGAAAAACCGCAGCGCCTCACCACGGCTTGGACCTTGGCTTGGTTGTGCGTGCTGGTCATCGTCTATGCCAGCCTTTATCCCTTCCAAGATTGGCGCAACCAAGGCATACCTCCTTGGTCGTTTATCAGCGCATCTTGGCCACCCTACCAAACAGTTTTCGATATTTCTAGCAACCTCTTGGGTTATGTTCCTTTGGGTTTTTGGTTGAGCTTGGCCATGTTGCGCAGCGCCAAGCCCCGCTGGGCGGCTGTTTGGCTGGGCGTGCTGGGGGCTTGCCTGTTGTCTTTTGGGATGGAAAGCCTGCAAAGCTATTTACCTCAACGGGTGCCCTCGCAGGTTGATTGGTTGTTCAACAGTTTGGGTGGCTTAGGGGGTGCGGTGGCCGCGGCTTGGCTGGAGCGGCGCGGTTGGCTTTACCGCTGGGTGCAATTTCGCCAGCGTTGGCTGGTGCCGCACGCCAGCGCCAGTTTGGTCTTGATGGCTTTGTGGCCACTGGCGGTGTTGTTTCCCACGCCCTTGTTTTTGGGTCTTGGCAATGTGATGGAAAAACTGCTGTCTTGGTTGCAAGCGTTTGGGCCGCAGGCGTCTTGGCCTGCTCAGTTGTTGCAAAAGTTTTATTTGCCAGCGCCATTGCCCTCACTGGTGGAGATGCTTTGTGTGGCCGCCAGTGTATTTGTGGCGGCGTTGTTGGGCATGGCGGTCGTGCGAGAGGCGTGGCAACGTTTGTGTTGGGCAAGTTTGGTGGTGGTCTTGGCACTCATCAGCAAAGCTTTATCTGCCGCGGTCACCTATGGGCCAGAGCACACCGGGTTTTGGTTCACCCCCGTCATTGCTGCAGGCTTGGCTCTGGGTTTTTTGCTGGCCTTGGTGGCTGTCAAATGGCGAGCCCTTGTGTTGATGCGCTGGATGGTGTGGACGCAAACGGGCTTACTCGTGGTGCTGAACTTGGTGCCAACAAGCACCTACTTTGCACAAACCGTGCAGACTTGGGAGCAGAGTAAATTCATTCGCTTCCATGGGCTGACCGAGTGGCTGAGTTGGGCTTGGCCGTTTGCGCTGCTGGCCTGGGGAGTAACTTATTTGCTCAGCGACAAGGCGCGCCACGAGGCACCTCTAGAATCTATATATGACTGACGACAGCTATTTCAAACACCATGTATTTTTTTGCCTGAACCAGCGCGATGCACCAGACGCGTGCTGCGGCAATCACCAAGCGCAAGATGCTTGGAAGCATTGCAAAACCCAGGTCAAAGCCTTGGGCCTCAACGGCGCGGGTGGCGTGCGCGTCAACCAAGCGGGTTGTATGGACCGCTGCGATGGCGGGCCGGTCTTGGTGGTCTACCCAGAAGCGGTTTGGTACACCTATGTGGACAAAACCGATATAGACGAAATCATCCAGTCTCATTTGCAGCAAGGCCAAGTGGTTGAGCGTCTCAGGCTAGCCCCCGATGTGGGACGTTAGGCATGGTTGCACAGCAAGCCTTGTGGCTTGAGTTGCCAGGCGGGCGCCACCAAGCAGTCCTTGACAAAGCCCTGTCGCCCAGCAAAGGGCTGGCCTTTGTGGCTCACCCCCATCCCCTGTTCGGCGGCACCATGGACAACAAGGTGGTGCAAACCTTGTCGCGTGCTTTGGTGCAATCGGGTTGGGATTGTTTGCGTTTTAATTTTCGAGGGGTCGGGCAAAGCGAAGGTGTGTACGACGAAGGGCGTGGCGAAACCGACGATGTGCTCCAAGCCCTGCGCCAACTCGCCCCCGAAGGCCCATTGGCCTTGGCGGGCTTTTCCTTTGGTGCTTTTGTCACTTGTCAGGTGGTGGCGCAACTCTGGCCCACACAGCGCATACACAAAATTTTGCTGGTCGGCACGGCTGTTGGCAACTTCGATCCGGCTCCCGTGCCTTCAGAGTTGCATGACGCATGCTTGGTCGTGCATGGCGAGAGTGATGACACCGTGGCTTTATCTGCCGTGATGCAGTGGGCTTCGCTGCAAGCTTTGCCTGTGACCGTGGTGCCCCACTGCGGGCATTTCTTTCACGGACAATTGCCGCTGTTGAAGTCAATCGCTTTGCGACATCTGCGCGCATGACCAGCAGTTTTTTTCTCTTTAGGTAAATCCATGAATTTTTTGCGAGTGTGCGTTGTGTTGTTGGCGCTGGGGTGTACCAGCGTGTTTGCCCAGACCCCCGAGCCGCCAGAGATCGCCGCCAAAGCGTATTTGTTGGTCGATATCACTGCTGGGCAAGTTCTGGCGCAGCGCCAGGCGGATGCGCCGGTAGAGCCGGCGTCGCTGACCAAGTTGATGACGGCTTATTTGGTGTTTGATGCATTGCGCACCAAGAAAATCAGCTTGCAGCAGACGTTTTCTGTGAGCGAGGCGGCTTGGAAAATGCCCGGCTCGCGCATGTTCATTGACCCCAAAATGCAAGTGCCGGTTGAAGACCTGATCAAGGGCATGATTGTGCAATCGGGCAACGATGCCACCATGGCGTTGGCCGAAGGCGTAGGCGGCACCCGCGCGCATTTTGTGGCCATGATGAACGCCCAAGCCAAGGCTATGGGCATGGCGTCGACTACCTATAAAAACCCCGAAGGACTGACCGAGCCTGGCCACACCACCACAGCGCGGGATTTGTCTATCTTGTCCATTCGCTTGATGCAAGACTTCCCCCTTAGCGTGGGCTACTACGCCATCCAAAAATACCGCTACCCCGGCACCCCTGCGGCCAATGACACTAACCGAAATTTGCTGTTGTTTCGAGATCCCACGGTCGACGGTTTGAAAACCGGCCACACCGATGCCGCTGGTTATTGCTTGGTGGCCACCGCCAAACGCGATTTCTCCAACTTGAAGGGGCGTCGCTTACTGGCCATTGTGCTGGGGGCGAGCAGCGAAAACGCGCGTGCCGAGGAGGCACAAAAGCTGCTCAACTGGGGTTACACCGCCTATGACGGCATTAAATTGTTTGATGCCAACCAAGCCGTTGTCACGCCCATGGTGTGGCGCGGGCGTGAAGACGTTGTAGCTTTGGGGCGTCCCCAAGCCATTGTGGTGGCAGTGCCACAAGGCCAAGCCGCCCGCATCAAAACCCAGGTTGTTCGCCCAGACCCCCTGTTTGCGCCCATACAACTCAACCAAGCCGTTGCCACCCTCAAAGTCTATTTAGACCAAACACCCCTGAGCGAAGTTCCCTTGTTGGCGCTGCAGCCGGTGCAAGAGGCGGGCTGGTTTGGCCGAACTTGGGACAGTCTGAGGCTTTGGGTGCGGTAGAGCCAGCAAATTGGCCCTATTGCCAGCTGCATCAAGCCGCTGGTATACTGTCAGGCTCTTCGGAATTTAACCGAACCACCTGTTTCAAACGTTGAAGGACGTTTTCAATGCCAACCATCAATCAATTGGTGCGCCACGGACGCGAAGTCGAAAAGACCAAGTCCAAAAGCCCCGCGATGCAAAACTCGCCCCAGCGCCGCGGCGTGTGTACCCGCGTGTACACCACCACACCTAAAAAACCAAACTCCGCTTTGCGCAAAGTCGCTAAAGTGCGTTTAACCAATGGCTTTGAAGTCATCTCCTACATCGGCGGCGAAGGCCACAACCTGCAAGAACACTCTGTGGTGTTGGTGCGCGGTGGCCGTGTCAAGGATTTGCCAGGCGTGCGTTACCACATCGTGCGCGGCTCACTCGACTTGCAAGGCGTGAAAGACCGCAAGCAGTCACGTTCCAAATACGGCGCCAAGCGCCCCAAGGCCAAGTAATACGGGGTTTCCCGTTTCGTTTTTAGGTGCTGTTCCCCGCGTGGCGCGGTGGTGCAGTTTAGTGGCCCTAAGCACAAAATTGTTTGTGTGGGTCGAGTAAGTGGGGGTTTTATGGCTCCCGCGGCGCCCATTTTGGGTGCCAACTGAAGCAAAGAGGTGAAAGATGCCACGTCGTCGCGAAGTTCCCAAACGGGACATACTGCCGGATCCCAAGTACGGCAATATTGAACTCTCCAAATTCATGAATGTGGTTATGGAAAGCGGCAAAAAAGCCGTTGCCGAGCGCATCATTTACGGTGCTTTGGAACAAATCCAAGCCAAATCCGGCAAAGATCCTCTAGAGTTGTTCAGCCACGCCATCAACAACGTCAAGCCCATGGTCGAGGTCAAGTCTCGCCGTGTGGGCGGTGCCAACTACCAAGTGCCGGTTGAAGTTCGCCCCGTGCGTCGTTTGGCTTTATCTATGCGTTGGATCAAAGAAGCTGCCCGTAAACGCGGTGAAAAATCCATGGCTTTGCGCTTGGCCAACGAACTGCTTGAGGCCTCTGAAGGCCGCGGCGGCGCCATGAAAAAGCGCGATGAAGTTCACCGCATGGCCGAAGCCAACAAGGCGTTTTCCCACTTCCGCTTCTAAGAGCACCCGCATCGCGGGTCTTTGGTGTTGCTGGGGTTATAGGCGAGATGTCATAGATCTTTCGCGTGGCCACCCTAAACTGAGACTCGCTCGCTACCCCATCACAAGTGGTGTAGCGATTTTCGTTTTAAATTGATTCCCCAAGAGGTTAAGACCATGGCACGCAAGACTCCTATCGAGCGCTACAGAAACATTGGTATTTCTGCCCACATTGATGCGGGCAAAACCACCACCACCGAGCGCATCCTTTTCTATACCGGCGTGAACCACAAAATTGGTGAAGTGCATGACGGCGCAGCCACCATGGACTGGATGGAGCAAGAACAAGAGCGCGGTATCACCATTACTTCAGCGGCCACCACTTGTTTTTGGAAGGGCATGGACGCTTCCTTCCCAGAACACCGCATCAACATCATTGATACACCAGGGCACGTTGACTTCACCATCGAGGTGGAGCGCTCCATGCGCGTGTTGGATGGCGCATGCATGGTTTACTGCGCTGTGGGCGGCGTGCAACCACAATCAGAAACTGTTTGGCGTCAAGCCAACAAATACAGAGTGCCGCGTTTGGCCTTTGTCAACAAAATGGACCGTACAGGTGCCAACTTCTTCAAGGTCTATGACCAAATGAAATTGCGCTTGAAAGCCAGTCCCGTTCCCATCGTGATTCCCATTGGTGCGGAAGAGCACTTCCGTGGTGTGGTCGATCTGCGCAAGATGAAGGCCATCATTTGGGATGAGGCTTCACAAGGCATGAAATTCACCTTCGAAGAAATTCCTGCTGAACTGTTGGAAGAATCCAAGAAGTGGCGTGAAAACATGGTTGAAGCTGCGGCTGAAGCCTCTGAAGAGTTGATGAACAAATACCTTGAAGAAGGGGACTTGACCGAAGAGGAAATTACCCACGGCTTGCGTGTTCGCACCATCGCCAGTGAAATTCAGCCCATGCTGTGTGGCACGGCCTTTAAAAACAAAGGCGTGCAGCGCATGCTAGATGCGGTCATCGAATTGATGCCTTCGCCCATCGACATTCCACCTGTGGGCGGAACCGACGAAGACGAGAAGGAAGTGTTTCGCAAAGCCGACGACAAAGAAAAATTCTCTTCTTTGGCGTTCAAGTTGATGACTGACCCGTTTGTCGGGCAGCTCACCTTTGTGCGTGTGTACTCTGGCGTTTTGAAAAAAGGCGACACGGTTTACAACCCCATCAAAGGCAAAAAAGAGCGTATCGGTCGTATTGTGCAAATGCACGCCAACAACCGTGAAGAGGTTGATGAGATTTGCGCCGGCGACATTGCTGCGTGTGTGGGTTTGAAAGACGTCACAACCGGTGAAACTTTGTGCGACCCGGACAACATCGTGATGCTCGAGCGCATGGTCTTCCCAGAGCCCGTGATCGCACAAGCTGTCGAGCCCAAAACAAAAGCCGACCAAGAAAAAATGGGCATCGCCTTGCAGCGCTTGGCTGCCGAAGACCCCTCGTTCCGTGTCAAAACCGACGAAGAATCTGGCCAGACCATCATTGCAGGTATGGGCGAGTTGCACTTGGAAATCATTGTCGACCGCATGAAGCGCGAATTTGGCGTGGAAGCCAACGTGGGCAAGCCGCAAGTGGCTTACCGCGAAACCATTCGCAAGACCATCGAAGACAGCGAAGGCAAATTCGTTCGTCAGTCCGGTGGCAAAGGCCAATACGGTCACGTGGTGTTCAAAATCGAACCCAATGAAGCTGGCAAAGGTTTTGAGTTTGTTGACGCCATCAAAGGTGGTGTGGTGCCTCGTGAATACATCCCTGCGGTTGAAAAAGGCGTGATCGAAGCGCTGACAGCAGGCGTCTTGGCGGGCTACCCGGTTGTTGATGTGAAAGTCACTTTGCACTTCGGTTCCTACCATGATGTGGACTCCTCAGAGATGGCTTTCAAAATGGCAGCTATCTTCGGTTTCAAAGAAGGTTGCCGCAAAGCTCAGCCTGTGATTCTTGAGCCAATGATGGCGGTGGAAGTCGAAACCCCTGAAGACTATGCTGGCAACGTGATGGGCGACTTGTCCTCACGCCGCGGCATGGTGCAAGGCATGGAAGACATGGTTGGTGGCGGCAAAGCCATCAAGGCAGAAGTGCCTTTGTCTGAGATGTTTGGCTACTCCACCACTTTGCGCTCTATGTCGCAAGGTCGCGCCACCTACTCAATGGAATTCAAGCACTACACAGAAGCTCCCCGCAACGTGGCTGAAGCCATTGTGGC
>Ga0209550_10001681_pt1 | contig 21186 bp, 18 predicted proteins | sample LauGreSuBDMM15SN_2_FD_187567 | JGI IMG/M metagenome (GOLD analysis project Ga0209550, IMG submission 187567) | Freshwater lake microbial communities from Lake Michigan, USA - Su13.BD.MM15.SN (SPAdes) (version 5) | ecosystem: Environmental > Aquatic > Freshwater > Lake | place: Lake Michigan... | reverse complement strand
ATTAGGAGATGTCTTTTTTCCATTCTATTTTCTCGGATACCGTTCACCTTTTTTACCCTCAAATTTGTACCGGCTGTGGTTCAGATCTTTTGAGTGATAACCAATTACTCTGTTTACTATGTATTAACCAATTACCTCATACCAATTTTGCCCAACACGCCAATAACCCATTAGAAAAGATCTTTTGGGGAAGAATTCCGCTCGTAGCCGCACATAGCGAGTTTTATTTTGCCAAGGAGACGCTAATACAGGAGCTTATTCACCAACTAAAATATAAGGGGGATCGAGATATTGGCTACTTTCTGGGCCAACTGATGGGTAACAGCCTATTGAATAGCAACCGATTCAAAAACCTAGATTATCTAATTCCACTCCCTCTTTTCCCCGAAAAAGAAAGAAAAAGAGGTTTTAACCAAGCCACCATCATTTGCAACGGTATTTCAGCCCAAATGAATATTCCAGTAATGAAGGACAATGTGATTCGCCGTCGATTTACTGAAACACAGACTAAAAAACACCGAACCGAACGCTGGGAAAATGTGGCTGACAGCTTTCAAGTGAAAGACCATACCCTGCTTAGTGATAAAAATATATTACTAGTAGATGATGTGGTCACCACAGGAGCTACCTTGGAAGCATGTGGACTTGCCATTGCCCAAAGCGAAAACGTAAAGTTGAGCGTAGCCACTTTATCAATGGCTACTAAATAAGTTTCAAAACTATTGATCAAGCTATTTTAGTTAAATGGAAGCTGTTAAAAAATAATCATTTTTAAATGGATTGATTCTTAGTTTCGCAAAAAAGAAGTAATTTCAAATTCTATCAACAAAATCTTTTTTCAACCGTTATTATTTAAAATAATACAACTATGTTAAAAACATTCATTCTTTCATCATTACTTATTTCGTGTATGTCACTAACCAATGCTCCTGTAAACAATCAGGAAAATGATTTACCTAAACCTGTTGTCGCAAAATCAATCTATGATTTTTCTGTAGAAGCATTAGATGGTAGCAAGATTAGCTTTTCCTCTTTCAAAGGAAAGAAAATATTAATTGTAAATACCGCTTCAAAATGTGGTTACACTCCTCAATACGAAGGACTAGAAGCACTTTACAAGAAATACAAAGATCGTTTGGTAATCGTTGGATTTCCTGCAAATAATTTTGGTGGACAAGAACCTGGCTCTAATTCAGAGATCAAAGATTTCTGTAAAAAGAATTATGGAGTTACTTTTTTAATGGCCGCTAAGATTTCTGTAAAGGGGGATGATGCAGCGCCTATTTACAAATGGCTTTGCAATAAAAGTGAGAACGGTGTATTAGATGCTGAAATTAAGTGGAATTTCAATAAATTTTTATTAGACGAAAACGGCAAGCTTCTAGCGAAATTTGACAGCAATGTTACCCCTATGAGTGAAGCGCTGACTAGCAAACTATAAGATTAAAAAAATATTTTAAGAGACATCTAAGGTTTTAAAAAACTTTGGATGTCTTTTTTATTTTACTTTGTGCTGTGCAATTCGAAAAAGGTATAGGACAAAAGGAGATCAAGGAACAGTTGATTCAAATGGTGCAGCATAATCGGCTGAGCCATGCGCTATTATTTTTAGGCAAAGAAGGAGCCGGCGCCTTATCTCTAGCAATGGCCTTTGCTCAATACATTGTCTGTGAAAAAGTAAATGGCAAATCAACCAGCTCCCAAGAAGCCTCTCTATTTGGCGCACCCGAACCGACCAATGAGCCAGCAGTCACTTTTTCAGATTCTTGTGGCGTATGCAGTGCCTGCATAAAAGCTACTCAGCTCATACACCCCGATATTCATTTTTCTTATCCCGTCATTCCGCGAAAGCCAGGTGACAAGCCAATCAGCACAGATTACATCACTAAGTGGAGAAGCTTCATCGCCGAACATCCCTATGGTAATGTATTTGACTGGCTTCAATTTATAGGAGCAGAGAATAAACAAGGAAATATTACCTCCGAAGAATGTAATGACATTACACGTAAAATAAGTCTTAAGAGCTTCGAGAGCGAATACAAAATTTTAATCATTTGGATGCCCGAATACCTTACCAAAAACGGCAACAAACTACTAAAACTAATCGAAGAACCACCTCCCAACACCTTGTTTTTGTTGGTAGCAGAAAACGAAGACCTAATATTACCTACCATACTTTCCAGAACGCAATTAGTTAAAATCCCCCTACTATCTAACCTTGAAGTAGAGTCCGCTCTAGCGCAAAGAATGGGCGTGCCAATAGAAAAAGCACAGCAAATAGCTGCCCTGAGCGAGGGAAACTACCGGGAAGCGCTGCAATTACTAGAACAAGTAGAAGATGACTGGCAAGCCACTCTAAGGGAATGGCTGAACCTGATATCCAAAAAAAATCTGAGTGGGCAAGTGAAATGGATCGAAGAAATGAGCAAACAAGGTAGAGAGAAACAAAAGCAATTTCTCAAATATTTCATCCATTTATTAGAACAGGCCGTTCGTTTAAGCGTAGTAGATGAAAAAATGGCTCACACCCTCGCCATAGCTGATAATGAAAAGGACTTTGCCTTACGCCTTAATAAATTATGTAGCATTCACCAGCAGGAAGCCATTGTTCATGAATTGGACAAGGCATGCTATTATATTGAGCGAAATGCCAATGGTAAAATGCTCTTTCATGCCCTCTCCATTAAGTTGTATCATATTATTACAAACAATTCGTTAATTTTGACCCATTGAGGAATAAGTCCTTAGGTAAGTTCCTAAGGGTTGGAGTAGGTGGTTGGAATTATCTTCTCCGCTATAACACAACAACATTGCATAATATAATACCGGTTTTTTCCGGGACTAATTTATACAGTTAGCTTTTATTAAAGGATTAAAAAGATCTGCTAAATAAAAGTTGTATAAAATAATCAGTACTACTTGCTAGCAAAAATTGCTGCAAAAATACATTGGTACTAAAGTCTTAGCCCCTTTTACATGGGGACAATGATGTTGAACAAACTATAGTCGGAAAATGATTTCTCTCGCCAAAAGATGGTTGTTTTAAAATCTTCTTTCTCCTTACTTATTTCCCCAGCAGGTATTTTAATTTTTCATTTTAATTACTTTCAAATATGGCTTGTGGAAATTGTGGATCTAGTAGTACCCCTGGAGGTTGTCAAAGTCATGGCAGCTGTTCTAGTGGAAGTTGCAACCGAATGAATGTGCATGATTGGCTTGCCAATCTTCCTTTCAGTGATCCTGAAAGCGGATGCAGAATTGTAGAAGTTAGCTTTAGCAATGGCAGCAGAAAAGATTACTTTAAAAATATCACTACCCATTTTTTTGAAAAAGGAGATATGATTGCGGTGGAGGGTGTGAGTGGTTTTGATGTAGGCAGTGTAAACATGACCGGCGAATTGGTTCGTCTTCAACTGAAAAAAAATAATATCAAAGAAGAAAGCGCTGACATCAAGAAAATTCTGCGCATTGCTACAGAAGCTGACTTAATTAAAAATAGAGAATCCAAAGCAAGAGAAAAAGCAGTGATGATTCGCAGTCGTGCCATTGCCAAACACCTTAACCTTGACATGAAAGTGGCTGAGGTAGAAATTCAGGCAGATGGTCGCAAGGCAACTTTTTTTTATATCGCTGATGATCGAGTTGATTTTAGGGAATTGATAAAAATATATGCAGGTGAGTTTAAGGTAAAAGTGGAGATGAAACAAATTGGAGCTCGCCAAGAGGCCGGTAAAGTAGGTGGAATAGGAAGTTGTGGAAGAGAGCTTTGTTGTAGTACCTGGCTCACTGATTTTAAAAGTGTAAATACCAATGCTGCTCGTTATCAAAATTTAAGTATCAATCAAACCAAGCTGAGTGGTCAATGTGGACGATTAAAATGTTGTCTAAATTTTGAATTGGATACTTATCTAGATGCACTTCAAAATTTTCCAGATGATTGTGATATGATTGAACTTGCAAGAAGTCGTGCTTTTTTGGTAAAGAAAGATATTTTTCGCAACCTGATGTGGTTTACCATGCCCGACAGCAACAAGCAATATCCTTTAACGATTGAGAGTGTTAAAAAAATAAAGGCGCTAAACAGACAAGGCATTAAACCAGAAGAATTAGAAACGGTAGAAGTAGTGAGCAAAAAACCTATTGAGATAGAACCCACCTATGTAGACGTAGTAGGTCAAATAAGTTTAAAGAGTCTGGAAAAAACGAGTCGCAAGAGAAGAGACAACGAAAGAGGACAAGGGCAGCAGGGCGGAAATAGGCAGCAGCAAAGGCCTCCTCAAAACAGAGACGGTCAAAGGCCTCAACAGGATAGAGCTAGGCCGGGACAGGGACAGCAGCGTCCCAATCAAAGCAGGGATGGGCAAGGTTCTCAGCGGCCCAATCAATCAGGTGGCAATCGCCAGGGTGAACAACCAAACCGCTCACAAAACCCTTCCAACAACAGAAACAATTCGTCCAATAGGCCCTCACAAGGTCCGAGTGAAGCCGGAGAAAATAATAAATAAATAATACTAAAAGCGTCGGGGTTATTCCTGGCGTTTTTATTTTTGAACAATAATTCTTTCATGTCAATTTCAGTAATCAACCTTTCAAAAGTCTATGACACGCAAATAGCGGTGAATGATATTTCATTCTCTATTGCAAAAGGAGAAATTGTAGGCTTCTTAGGACCGAATGGTGCTGGAAAAAGTACTACCATGAAAATGATTACTGGATATTTAGGAGCAGATAGTGGCTCTATATTTGTAGCAGGCGAAACGGTAAGTCCTGATTCACTTGCTGCTAAAAAAAAGATTGGCTACCTGCCCGAGGCTAATCCCCTTTATCATGATATGTATGTAAGAGAATACCTTGAATTCATTTCTTCTATTCATGAAATAAAAAATACTAAGCAAGCCATTGAACAAGTGATTATAGCCACTGGATTAACTGTAGAAGCAAATAAAAAAATTGGTCAACTAAGTAAGGGGTACAAACAAAGAGTTGGTTTAGCCGCTGCAATCATACATGATCCAGAGGTATTGATATTGGATGAACCAACCGCTGGACTAGATCCTAACCAGTTAGCGGAGATTAGGGCACTCATTCAACAACTAGGAAAAAATAAGACCATCCTATTTTCATCCCACATTCTTCAAGAAGTGCAGGCCATTTGCGACCGGGTAATTATAATCGATAAAGGAAACTTGGTGGCCAATGACACCCTCAGTAATCTGCAGAAAACAACCAACGGCGTCACAGTGGTAACGGTAAGTTTTAAAGAAATAGTAGACCTTCAGCTGCTACAGGTTCTTGTTAATGAGCAAAAAGCTGAAAAAATAACCCCAACATCAGAACAATCTAGCGATTCGCAAGGCACTAGTTTTCAATTAACCACCCAGCAACCAGATAATTTAAAAACCCAGTTATTAGAATTGAGTTTGAAAAATAAACTGAACATTGTTTCTTTGCAAAGTGAAACCAATAGCTTGGAAAATATTTTTAGAAATTTAACTTCTCATACACACACTAAATAATTTAACCAAACAATCAAAACAATCCACATGAGTTACATTGCAAGTATTTACGCCCGTCAAATATTAGATAGTCGCGGCAACCCAACAGTAGAAGTAGACGTACTAACAGAAAATGAAACGCTAGGTCGCGCAGCTGTTCCAAGTGGGGCCAGCACTGGTATTCATGAAGCGGTAGAATTAAGAGACAATAACAAAAAATTGTACGGTGGAAAAGGTGTTTTAAAAGCAGTAAAAAATGTAAATACCATTTTAGCAGAAAACTTGTTAGGCTGGGATATTGCTGATCAAACTGGTATTGATGAAATGATGATTGCATTAGATGGGACTGCTAATAAAAGTAAGCTAGGTGCCAATGCGATGCTAGCTGTGAGTTTGGCCGTAGCTAAAGCTGCTGCGATAGAAGCCAATCTTCCACTGTACCGTTATATTGGTGGAACCAATGCGAAAATATTACCCATTCCAATGATGAACATTTTGAATGGTGGTGCACATGCTGATAATAAAATTGACTTCCAAGAATTTATGGTAATGCCTATAGGCGCTTCTTCTTTTAGTGAAGGACTTCAATGGGGAGTAGATATTTTTCATGCATTGAAAGTAGTGTTAAAGAAAAAAGGATTTAGCACCAATGTAGGTGATGAAGGTGGTTTTGCTCCGAACATTCAAAGCAATGAAGAAGCGATTGAAACTGTTTTAACGGCGATACAATCTGCAGGTTACAAAACGGGTAGTCAAATAATGATTGCAATGGACGCTGCCAACAGTGAATTGTGGAATTCAAAAGAAAAGAAATATATTTTCCATAAAAGTGATGGCAAAAAAATGACCAGCGAGCAATTGGTAAAATATTGGGCTAGTTGGGTAAAACAATATCCTATCTGTTCTATTGAAGATGGTATGGCGGAAGATGATTGGAAGGGATGGAAAATGCTTACTGATGAATTGGGTAGCAAATGTCAACTAGTAGGTGATGATCTTTTTGTGACCAACGTTACTCGTTTAGAAAGAGGTATCAAAGAAAAAATTGCCAATGGATTATTAGTTAAAGTAAATCAAATTGGTACACTTACTGAAACCATCAATGCGGTTAGTATGGCACAGCACAATGGTTACAATACCATTATGAGTCACCGTAGTGGAGAGACAGAAGATACTACCATTGCTGACTTGGCGGTTGCTTTAAATTGCGGTCAAATTAAAACTGGATCTGCTAGCAGAACTGACCGTGTAGCTAAATACAACCAATTGATCAGAATTGAAGAATTACTAGGTGATAGTGCTATCTATCCAAAAGGAAAGATTAAATTTGGTAGTTCTCTTTAATCTTTATCAAAAAGAAAAACGATAGGTTTTCAATAATGGAAAATGATTCAATCGATACAGCTTCTTCTCAACCCCTCCCAAAAAGGAGTTGGAAGAAGCTGTCCTTTTTAGGAAATAAATATTTTATTTCTAGTTTACTATTTTTAATTTGGATGCTATTTTTTAATGAGAAAGATGTTATTACTGAATTTAGGAGAAGAGGGAAATTAAACGAGCTGCAAAAAAGTGAAGGGCACCTGAATGACGTCATTAAAGAAACCAAGCAAGAGTTAGGTCAGTTGAAAAACAATGCCCAAACGATTGAAAAATATGCTCGGGAAAAGTATTTAATGAAAAAGGAAAATGAAGACTTATTTATCATTTCATCCAGCGATACGCTCAAATAATTGATCTTTTTACACAATAAAGGAGCAATGAGTTCGTTTATTAGGGCAGAAGATGAATATATTTTTACACCAGTCATAAAATTATTGTATGCACGGCTTTACTGAGGAAGATTTAATTCTATACCTCTACAAAGAGATTTCTGTTGAACAATCAATGCTTATCGAAGAGGCCTTAGCGAATGATTGGGCGTTAAAAGAAAAATTTGAAGTGATGGCAGCTGCCGTCAATGATTTGAAAAAATTATCCTTATCGCCAAGAAAATCATCTGTTGAAACGATTTTACAACACGCTAGCTCCTCTAACAAAAAATTGCCTAGCTCCGTATAGCAACAATTCCATCAATTCCATTATTTTCGTTTGGCACAAAAGCTGAATGCTTATTTATGACCAAGCTGCAACGTTACCAATTTTTTATCGACTACTTCTTATTGAATGCGCCGAGTGCAGAAACTGAATTGTTATTCAATAATCCCTATGAATTACTAGTAGCGGTGATACTTTCGGCACAATGCACCGATAAGCGGGTAAACCTAACTACGCCTGCCATTTTTAAAAAATTTCCAACTCCTGAAAGTCTGAGTAAAGGATCCCTCAAGGAGGTTTTTGCATTGATTAAAAGCATTTCCTATCCCAATAATAAAGCCAAGCATTTAATAGGAATGGCCGAGTTGCTAGTCAATAAATTTTCTGGGCAGGTACCCATGACAGTGAGTGAGCTAATTGAATTACCGGGGGTAGGAAGAAAAACAGCGAATGTAATTACTTCTGTAATCGATCAACAACCCAATATGGCTGTGGATACCCACGTGTTTAGAGTGAGTGCCCGTATAGGTTTGACCACCAATGCCAAAACTCCGCTGGCTGCAGAAAAACAATTAATCCGCCACATTCCCAAAGAATATGTTCACAGAGCCCACCATTGGTTAATCCTTCACGGAAGGTATGTTTGTACCGCTAGAAGCCCTAAATGTAATGATTGTGGTATTCAGTCAGCCTGTAAATACTTTGCCAAACAAGCAAAAATGAATAAGCCTTTATAACATTTTTTTAATTTCTTCGATCAACTCGCCTTTGGTAATTGCAATCCCCATGATTTTATTATAGGGTTTAGCATCTACGAAATATACATCTCTAATAATTTTAACCAACTGGCCGTTGTTAATTTCAGGTATTAATACATGATCAAAGTTTTTCAGTATATCGCCTAAGTTTTTAGGGAAAGGGCGAATGTAGCGAAGATGTGCATGCGAAACAGCAAGGCCCTCTTGTTGTAATTCCTTACAAGCACTTTTGATAGCACCGTAAGTACTACCCCAGCCTATAACCAACACCTTGCCTTTATCAGGACCGCTATCCAATTTTTGTGCTGGAATATAATCAGCAATGAGGTCTACTTTTTTCTGCCTTGTTTTCACCATGTGTTGGTGATTGTCCGAATCATAACTAATATTTCCCGTCAGATCCTGTTTTTCCAAACCACCTACTCTATGTTCAAGACCCGGAGTACCAGGGATTGCCCAGGGGCGAACTAATTTTTCATCTCTATGATAAGGTTGGAATTTTCCATTTGCATCGAAATAGTTTTCATTTTTTTCGGAAGCGAAAGAAACTTTAATTTCCTGTAAATCGGCAGCATTTGGGAATTTCCAAGGCTCAGCGCCATTGGCAATATAACCATCACTCAAAAATATTACAGGGGTCATGTGTTGAACACTAACTCTTACTGCTTCATAAACTGCATCAAAACAATCGCTAGGAGTAGAGGCAGAAATTACGGGCATCGGACACTCGCCATTACGTCCATAATAAGCCTGCAATAAATCACTTTGTTCTGTCTTGGTAGGCAAACCAGTACTTGGTCCGCCTCTTTGAACATTAATAATAAGCAGCGGTATTTCTAACATCACCGCAAGTCCCATTGCCTCTGCCTTTAATGCCATTCCTGGTCCGCTGGTAGTGGTAACGCCTAGGCTACCGCCATAACTAGCACCAATAGACGAAGTAATAGCAGCGATTTCATCTTCCGCTTGGAAAGTCTTGATTCCGAAATTTTTATATTTACTCAAGTCATGCAAAATATCACTTGCTGGAGTAATGGGATAACTTCCAAGAAAAAGTTGAAGTCCACTTTTTTGCGAAGCCGCTATCAATCCATAAGACAATGCCTGATTGCCCATGATAGAACGATAAACGCCCGCCTCCATCTTAGCTTTTTCAACCGTATAACGAGTGGTGAATGTTTCTGTTGTGTCTCCGTAATTATATCCTGCCTTCAATGCTTTTATATTGCTTTCAAAAATCTCTGGTTTTTTACCAAACTTATCTTTGATGAATTGGATGGTGTTGTCCATTTCACGGTTGTACATCCAATATAAAAAGCCCAACACAAACATATTTTTTGCGCGGTCTTTTTCTTTCATACCCATCGTAAAGTCTTTCAATGCTTCGCGAGTCATTTTGGTAACATCCATTTTGATGAGCTCGTAACCCTCTAAGCTATTATCTTCTAGCGGATTGCCTGCTTCTGGATAATTGGCAAGACGTAGGTTTTTAGCATCAAAACCTTCTATATTTGCAATGATTACACCACCAGATTTTAATCCCTTTAAATTTACCTTTAAGGCTGCCGCATTCATCGCTACCAATACATCACAAACATCACCCGGTGTAAATATCCGATCACTACTGAAACGAAGTTGGTATCCACTCACCCCAGGAAGAGTTCCTATTGGAGCTCTGATCTCTGCAGGAAAATCTGGAAAAGTTGCTAAGTCAATACCTAGCATAGCAGTGTTATTGGTAAACTGACTTCCTGTTAGCTGCATACCGTCACCACTATCTCCTGCGAATTTTATTACCACTTCTTTTAAAACCTGTTCTTTGATACTCATATAATCAAACTTTAAAAATTACTGCAAGTTACTGTTAAATTAATTTTAATAATCAATGCCTAAAAACTTTGTCCGGCTATATATCCGAACAAAGTTTTTAATAGGCCCGCCTACCAAATTATGAATCAATTGGGTTTTTAAGGTTTAAATACATCAAATAGGGCCAAAGGTGAATTTTGTATTAGATCATAGCCATTAAAAACTACCTCCGTTGAGCCTAGCTAAGAATGCGCTCATCCAATTGTTAGCCTTTTACTGAGACTTTTCAAAAGAAGTTGGTTGTTTTTAACAATATAAAATAATTTTATTTGAATGTACTTTGCTAAAATGCTTTAATTTTAAGTTCTAAAAAGTTAACTATGGAATTATTTAAATCTGGCAACCCTACGCTTTCTGAAAAAGCATTTAAGAATACCCTCTACATTGATCAAAATGATTCAATGACTGTAAGGGGTACCCTAAACAAGTTTGGCTTTATGTTTTTAATGTTAATGGGGACCGCCTACTATTCTTGGAAAGAATATGCAGGAGGTGGCGACGTGCAACCACTTATTTGGGGAGGAGCTATTGGAGGTCTTGTAATCGCTCTTGTGATAATGTTTAAAAAAGAATGGTCACCCTATCTTGCGCCATTGTATGCATTATTAGAAGGTTTATTTATTGGAGCTATATCTGCTTATTTCAATGATGTCTTTGCAACTAGAATGCCCAATATCATTATGAATGCAGTAGGACTGACTTTTGGAACAGCTATCTCAATGTATTTTTTGTATAGCTTTAAAATTATTCAAGCCACTGAAAAGTTTAAGTCCATTGTGTTTACGGCCACTGCTGGTATTGCTGTATTTTATTTAATCGCGATGGTGGTAAGAATGTTTGGAGTAGAAATGGCTTTTTTACATGAAGGTTCATTAATGGGAATTGGTTTTTCTTTAGTAGTAGTTGCCATTGCAGCATTGAATCTAATTCTAGATTTTGATATGATGGAAAAAGCTGCTGAAGCAGGAGCTCCAAAATATATGGAATGGTATGGCGCCTTTGGATTGATGGTTACCATCGTTTGGTTATACCTTGAAATACTTCGACTGTTGTCTAAACTGAGCAGCAGAAAATAATTGTTTTAAAATCAACTCATTATATTTTCAAATAATTTTCAGTTCGCTTTTTAAACGATGCTATGCAAAATTCAAGAAGAAAATTTATTCAAACAGCCTCCCTTGCGGTGGTTGGCGCTAGTTTAACACCGAGCGCTTTATGGTCTTACCCATCTACTTTGGCTGATACCAAGCGATTGATTGGAATACAGCTGTACTCGGTACGTGACGATATGAATAAAAATCCATTGGAAACCTTGACTGCTTTGTCGAAAATGGGTTATCAATATGTTGAGCATGCCAATTATGTAAACCGTAAATTTTATGGATGGTCTGCAGTGGAGTTTAAAAAAGTATTAGATGGCTTAGGTTTAAAAATGACCAGTGGGCATACGGTAATGTCTCCAAACCACTGGAATAATACCACCAAAAATTTTACTGATGAATGGAAGCTTACGGTAGAAGATGCAGCAACGCTCGGACAAATATTTGTTATTAGCCCTTCGATGGACCAAAAACTCAGAAGTACTTATGATGGATTAATGACGCTGCTAGATATGTTTAACAAATCCGGCGAATTGTGTAAGGCAAATGGAATGAAATTTGGATATCACAACCATGATTTTGAGTTTAGGACAAAAATAAATGGCACTACAGTTTATGATATTATCCTTCAACATACTGATCCAAAGTTGGTTGTTCAGCAGATGGATATAGGTAATATGTACGGTGGTGGCGGAAGAGCAGCTGAATGGATTAAGAAGTACCCTGGACGTTTTCAATCTCTTCATGTTAAAGATGAAATTAAAACGGGAACAGTTGAGATGAAAGATGAATACGAAAGCACGCTTCTTGGAAATGGAATAATTGATCCCAAAGCAGTTTCTTTATTGGCCAAAAAAATAGGGGGCTCTCAGCATTTTATTATTGAACAAGAGTCCTATCAAGGTCTAACTGAACTTGAATGTGCGAGGAAAAATTTAGAAAAAATAAAAACTTGGGGAATTTAATTTCTCCATTAGTTACAAAAAAGCGTCAACTAGTTGGCGCTTTTTTTATGATTATAATTGTTATTTAACACCCTCGAATAAAAAGTGCTAGAAATTTTAATTATCAGCCATTAAAAAATCAATCCCCCGCAGCGAGGCATACCCCCTAAAGTAATGCAGTCTTTTAATTTGAAATTAAAAGTTAATTGACCCTCTGATTGACGCCCTCGAATAAAAAGTGCTAGAAATTTTAACTATCGGCCGTTAAAAAATCAAGGCTGTCTGAGCCGGCACTCCCTTTGAAGTAACTTACTCTACCGGCGAGTTCCTTGATTTTAGGCTGATCGTTAAAATTTCAGCCTTTTTATTCGCAGGCTTGATTTTTTTTGTTACTTTTTTGCATCAAGGCAAAAAAGTAAAAGCACTCTATTCCAGAGGAAATTTAAAGCCTATATAGTCAACTTTTTATTTTATAAAAAAGCAAAACGAATTACAAGGCTATTAATCATTAAACTGAATTTCTAGTAGTTTTTTACAGATTCATTTTTAATCAAAAGATATACCGAATAAGCTTTTATCACTTTTTGAAACTCGACTATTTTACAATAATGATTCCAGCAGATTATTTACTTTCTCTTTAATAAAATCCCTCACTTCATTAAACTCCTTAGATTCCATATGTTTAGGATCGGGTATTTGCCAGTCAATAAATTGTTTTGCTGGCATCCAGGGACAGGCGTCTCCGCAGCCCATCGTAACCACTGCATCAAATGGTGCAAAGCCTTTAACGTCATCTAAACTCTTGCTATCGTGGATACTTAGGTCATATCCAAGTTCTTTCATGGCAGCAATAGCTTTAGGATTTACTATGCCACTTGGTTTGCTTCCTGCACTGTATGCTTCTATTTGCTCACCACCTAATATTTTTGCAAAAGCCTGGCTCATTTGTGATCGGTTGCTATTTTCAACACAAACAAACAATAGCTTCTTTACTTCGAATGGTTTTTCTGAGGTAGATAGTATAATTTCCATTTTTATATCGATTCAAATTATTTAGGATTTTATTATCAGCAACAACCTCCACCGGGAGTACATTCAGCCTTTGTATCTTTCAAGGGTTTTTCAGCATATACAGTAACGCTGCTAATGGTTGTGTTTCCTTTTTTATAGTCTTGAATTTCTTCCTTCGACAAATGATTGATTAAAATATCATCGGGAATAACAATTGCCTTGTCTTTTTGTAATACAATGTTTTGAAATCCTGCATCTTCAATCAAGTCAATGTAAACCTGCTTTTGTATAGCCCCTGAAACACAGCCTGCATATAACTCTGCCACTGATTTCCATTTGTCTGGCAGAGCCCCGTTCAAAACAACATCGGATATAGAAAAGTGTCCTCCCGATTTTAAAACTCTATAAATCTCTTGAATGACTGCCCCTTTATTAGGCACTAAATTTAAAACACAATTACTCACCACTACATCTGCCATATTTGCTGAAACAGGTAAATGCTCGATATCACCTTGGCGAAATTCTACATTATGAAAAGATAATTTTTCTGCATTGGTCCTTGCCTTTTCGATCATAGCGGGGGTAAAATCTATTCCAATTACTTTGCCTTTTTCACCGGTTGCGCGTCTTGCAATAAAACAATCGTTACCAGCTCCGCTGCCCAAATCTATTACCGTGTCGCCCAATTTAATTTTTGCAAATTCGGTAGGTAAGCCGCAGCCTAAGCCTAAGTCTGCATCAGGACTATAGCCTTCTAAATCAGCATAGTCCTCACTCATAATATTGTACACTTCTGTACTACAACCCCCAGCGCCGCAGCAAGAGGATTGGTTCGTCTCTTTGTCCTGTAAGGCTATTTCACTATACTTTTGCCTCACCATTTCTTTTAACTCATTTTCTGTTTGCATATTATTTTATTTTAAGCGAATAATTTATTAATACACTCTAACAACAAGCTTGCTCAGTTTTTAAGTGATTAAATAGAAAGCTAAATTCTCGGTTAAATTTTTCAAAGGCTTTCCAGTTGATACAGTAGCAACTCCTTGGTCCGTCTACCGTTCCAATAATCAATCCAGCATTTTTCAACTCTTTTAAATGCTGAGAAACAGTGGATTGTGCCAATGGCAAAACATCTACTATTTCTCCGCAGATACATTCATTGTGCTGTGCCAAAACCTTCAATATAGCTATTCTTGCTGGATGCGCAAGGGCTTTGGCGCATTCTGCCAGATCTTGTTCTTTTTTACCAAAGGATTGCTTTTTACTAAGTGCCATATTGTAACTAATCTTATATCGCAAATATACGATTAATAATGTAAAACTCAAGACTGCTTATAAAAAAAGTGCCGGCATAGCCAGCACTTTTTTTTATAATAATCTTTTAAAATTTACTCTCTTCCATCCAATAAATTACCCAAACCACCTAACACACTACCTTCTTCTTTTCTAGTAGAACCGCCATATTGCATGATACGTCCAGCTAGTCTACTGATTGGAAGTGATTGTAACCACACTTTTCCAGGACCTCTCAATACTGCAAAAAACAATCCCTCGCCTCCAAACATAAAGTTTTTAATTCCCTTTACCATTTCGATATCAAAATCAACCTCTGCGGTATAAGCTACCACACATCCTGTATCTACCTTTAGTATTTCACCAGGCAATAAATCTCTTTCTACAACAAAACCCCCAGCATGTGCAAATGCTAGTCCATCCCCCTCTAATTTCTGCATTATAAATCCCTCCCCTCCAAAAATGCCTGTACCTAGTTTTCTTTGAAACTCAATTCCAATACTTACACCTTTGGCGGCACATAAAAAAGCATCTTTCTGCGCAATGATTTTTCCACCTAAGTTTTTTAGGTCGAATACGATAATCTTTCCTGTATATGGAGAGGCAAAGCTTACCTTCTTTTTTCCTTGGCCTACATTTGTAAACGCAGTCATAAACAGACTCTCGCCTACGAGTAAACGTTTTCCTGCACTAAATAATTTACCCATAAATCCACCCGATTGCTCTTGGCTTCCGTCACCAAAAATCGTTTGCATTTCAATGCCATTTTCCATCATCATAAAGGCGCCGCTTTCTGCGATGGCAGTTTCATTCGGGTCTAATTCAATTTCAACAAATTGGAGTTCTTCTCCATAAATTTTGTAATCAATTTCGTGGTTGCTGATCATAGTAGTTTTTTTGTGAAGTTAATATCTAAATTTAATCATAAAACAAAAAAACCGAATTTTAATTCGACTTTTTTGTTAATAAATTATTACTCTTTTTAAAACCAACTTTCATTCCATTTATCATTGGATCTAATTCCGTTTAACTTTCTTCTTTTCACATCTCTACGATGTTTCCACAAAGCAATAATCATTAGAGGCATAAAAAGAAGTGTAAAAGGAGGTATACCCAGCATACTAATCCATTTGCCGCCAAACATTTTTCTCATAGGCCTTTTCAACCTTTCTGCAATCAAATACATAGCGGGCACCATAATAAGCGTCATGAAGAATGCAAAAGTTAAACCGAAAATAATAGTCCAGCTAAGCGGTTTCCAAAATGTTGCATTATCACCACCAAAGAAAATATGAGGATTAAAATCTGCAAACATTTCAACGAAATCTACATTAAATCCAATCGCCAGCGGAATCAATGCAAGAATGGCTGCCAAAGCTGTTAACAAAACGGGTATGATACGAGTTTTACCTGCTTTAATCACCGCTTCCCTTGTCTTCATTCCCCTTGATCGCAACTCATCGGCAAATTCAATCACCAATATACCATTCTTCACTACTATCCCCGCCAAGCCAATAATTCCAATGCCTGTCATGACCACAGATACTTCCATTTTAGTAATGCCAAAACCTATCAATACACCGATTACACTAAAAATAATTTCTGTCAATATAATAACCGACTTGCTTACAGAATTGAACTGCAAAACAAGAATAAACAAAATCAACAATAAGGCAATGACTAGTGCCTTAGATAAAAAAGCACCCGTCTCTGCTTGTTGCTCCCCTTCACCCGTTTGTCGTATCGTAGCATCTTCAGACTTATTGGTGAATGCTTCGATATGCTTTGCCAGCTGATCGTTGACTTCTGTAGGGGTGAAGCCAGACAATACATTAGATCGCAAGGTGATCACCCGCTTTAAATTTTTTCTTTTTACACTTCCCAAAGTACTGGTAAGATCCACTTTAACCAAACTACTGATAGGCACCCTTTTCACCACTCCATTTGCTGCCATGTCCCTAAAAACAATTTCCATATTAAGCAAATCACTTAAACTTTTTCGCTGCGATTGCAGGTTGCGAATCTGAATTTTATACTCCTCTTCGCCTTCTTTTATTTTAGAGGCTTCTTTTCCAAATAACGCAGATCTAATTTGCACACCTATCTGTGCACTGCTTACCCCAGCTATTAAAGCCCTTTCTCGATCAACGGTAAGCGTTATCTCAGGATTACTTAAATCTACATCCATCTTTAGCTCCTCTACTCCAGGCGTATTGATTGAATCGAGGTAGTTCTTTAATTTAACAGAAGTTTTTATCAAATCATTAAACTCATCACTCGATATTTCAATATTGATAGGAGGCTCCGTTGGTGGCCCGCTCTTTTCTTGGTCTACCGAAATTTCAGTGCCAGGTATTCCTTTCAACTCATTTCTAATTGCATCCAAATAAGGTGCAGTTGAATTTCCATACCGCTTTTCAAATTGTACAAAAGAAATTTGTAGCCTGCCCAATTCACTTCTTGTAGTCCTATCTCCAGATTGTGGATCACTTGCTCCAACCGCTACGTTGGTTATCACACTCTCTACAAGCGGATTAGATTTAGTTTTTGATACTCCTAATACTTTATTAATTCTATTTTCTAAAATATGCGTAACTGAGTCTGTATACTTTGCTGAAGTCCCTACAGGCAACTTCAAATACACATAAATAAAATTAGGATCTCCTTTTGGAAAAAACACCACCGGAACTTTTCTTACTCCAAAAAATACAATTGAAAGAAAAAATAATCCAATGGTACCTAATAAAAGATATACCGGCCTCCAACCATTTAATGACCACTTTAATAAATTTTCATAATGATCCATTATCCATGGTAAGGCGTTATTTTGAAAACGATGAATGGCTTTATCCAATACATATTTATTAAACACCATTAACAAGGCAAAAAATAACAATAGATTGCCAAAGAAATGTTGGATACTTCCCGGATTAACCACATCTGTGCCTCTTACAATGCCTTCTACTGAGGCATTCTGAATCATTCCAATAATATTAAAAATGATTCCAACGATAATGATAATCCAGAAAATTGGTTTGCGAAATAAAGATGATTGGGATTTCTTTTCACCCTCGGGATGATTCATAAAATCAACAGCAAAAACCGGGTTAATGATAAATGCTACTATCAAGGAAGCCGTCAAAGTAAAAATGAGCATGGTGGGTAGATAGACCATAAACTTACCGATGATACCAGGCCAAAAAAGTAGTGGAACAAATGGAGCTAAAGTGGTAAGTGTGCCCGCCAAAACTGGTAACCATACTTCTCCTGCTGCCATTCGAGCACTGTTTTGGGAACTGATTTTTCCTTTGCCCTCTATAAAAATTCGATGGGTATTTTCAATTACTACAATAGCATCATCTACGATAATACCTAGTCCAAAAAGTAGCGCAAATAATACGATAAAATTTAAGGTAACATGTGCGCCTACAATCATATCAGCTGCAGGTAAAAACATGAATGCCACAAACATACTAAGCGGCACACTCAGTGCTACAAAGAAGGCATTGGTAACACCCATAAAAAACATCAAGATAATTAATACCAATATAAACCCTATCACAATAGAGTTTACTAAATCATGAAAGGAGGTTCTAGTTTGTTTGCTTTGATCAGCTGTAATCACCACCTTTAGATCTTTAGGGAAATCTTTCTTCTGCATTTCCTTAACAATTGCTTTAACGCCATCACTTGTTTCAATCAAATTTTCACCCGCTCTTTTAATAATATTTAACGTAATTACATTTTGACCATTTAAACGCGCATAGCTTTCTCTCTCCTTAATCGTATCTCTCACCTCTGCGATATCTTTTAAATAAATTGGGAACCCCGATGTATTTCTTACCAACACTTTCTCAATATCCGAAGCAGTTTTAAACTGCCCTTTCAATTGAATATTTCTTCGCATATTTCCAAGTTCCAACAGGCCTCCGCTGATATCTAAATTTTCTCTATTCACCGCATTGGCAATGTCATCGTAGGTTACGTTGGCAGCCTGCATTCTATAATTATCAACGTTAATTTGAAACTCTCGTTCGGCAGCTCCTACCATATCCACTCGATTCAACTGCTTGAGTTCTTCTATTTTACTCATTAAATCAGAAGCATATTTTTCTAACCTAACTAGATCATAATTGCCACTCACGTTTACATACATGATAGGCTGCTCACTCAAACTAATTTCTAAAGCCGTTGGTTCTTGAGTAAGGTCTTTCGGTAAATCTTTTTTAGCCTTATCTATGGCATCTTTTATTTTTTGTAGAGCTACATCTGTTTTTGAACTTGTCTCAAATTCCACTGTAATGGCTGAATAATCTTGCTGAGAACTACTAGTTACCTTTTTAATTTTAGCACCTGTAATTCCTTTGATTTGTTTTTCGAGCGGCTTGGTAACTAGGTTTTCAATGTCTCGAGGCGAATTTCCTACATAAACCGTCTGCACATAAATAGTAGGAATTACAATATCAGGAAATTGCTCTTTCGGCAGTGTTACAAATTGGTAAACTCCTGCCATCGTTACAAAAATCGTAAGCAAATAAATGGAAGTTTTATTTTTAATACTCCAGGTCGTAGGCCCAAATTCCTTAAACTTTTTTGCCAAATTGTCTAATACATTCATACAATTAATTTTATCCTATTTCCTGATAACATATGCCGCAGGAAAAATTTTTAACTTCTATTCCATAATAAATAAATGGAATTCAAGATGTCATTATTTAAAAAATATAATTTTCTTTTTACCAAATAGAAACCTATTTCTAAAAAATTATTTAACCGTTATAGACTGCCCTTCATACAAACTTTGAAAGCCCGCATTTATTAGCACATCGCCATCTTTTAACCCCGACTTCACTTCTAACATTTCTCCATTGATGTATCCGATAACTATTGGTCTCTTGCGCGCCACCATTTTACCAGATTCAGTGGTTGCTACCATAACAAATTTCCCATTGTCATCATTTTGCAGAGTACCGATTGGAATATTAATAACACTCGCTGCGCTATAATCCTTAATTTTCATCCGCGCTATTTGATTGGGTTTAATTAATGGATCAGAAGGTAACTTAGACTCTACAATAAAGCCTCTTGACAAGGGATCAATAGATGCACCTACAAAAGTCAACTTTCCAATAAATGTCTTGTTGATATCTTGCACAAAAGTTTCAACCGGAGCGCCCTTTGATATGTTGGGCAAATAATTTTCAGGAATATTTCCAATCACTTTCAGCTGATTATTATTTACAATTTTAATCTGAGCAACACCTAGCGCACTCATTCCTGTAAAAATTTCTCCTACCCGAATATTTACTTCGTTGGCAATTCCATCTACATCACTTACTACATTGGTAGTTTTAAGTTGCTCTTGAATTGTTTTTACATTTTCCTCTGTAGCTCTCAACTGATTTTCTAAAGCAGCCACATTGTTTTTGGCAGTTATTACCTGTACTTCAGAACCAATGTTTTGATCCCAAAGATTTTTTTGACGTTGATAAATATTATTCGCGAAAGATAATTGCGTCTTTATTGATTCAATTCCTTGCAATGCAGCTGCTACATTCTGACGAACAATCGCATCGTCTAATTTCATTAATAACTGACCTTTTTTTACATAACTACCCTTTTGCACAAAAATTGTTTTCACCTGTCCAGGAGCTCCTCTTGGAGTAATGATACTGATATTTTCAGCATCTATCTTGCCTTGCAATTCAATGAAATGATCAAAATTAGTAAGCTGTAAGGTTTGTACCGATACCAACTTTGGCTTTTGTGCACCCCCATTGGTTGAGTCCAACAAATCAATCTCTCCCTCCATTTTTTTAATTTGTTCTTCTAAGGTGGTTTTTTGAGATTTCAATTTTTCGAGTGCCGCTTTTTTCTCACCTAATGCCAAACTACTTTCTTTACTGTTGCTTCCACAAGAAGATAATAATAGGATTGCCAAAGCGCTTAGTACTAAATATTGTTTCATCGATTATTATTTTTTATTAGTTGTTAAATTCTACTTGATTTTTTTGTAAGATTCTTATAATTTCCCAGCTGCTTTTAAATAATCAATCTTAGCTGATATAGCATCGTACAATGCGCCGTAATAATTATTTTGAGTAACCTTTAATTCGGTTTGAGCATTGTATATTTCCTGATTGCTTCCTAAGCCCTCTGTAAATTTCTTTTGTGTAATTCGAAAAACATCCTCCGCTAATTTTATATTTTGTTTTTGTACATCCGCAGTAAGGATAGCAGTTTTCATTTTTACTCTTGCCTGAATTACTTCATAATCCATCGATTCTTTTGCCAATTGTAAACTATTATTTGATTTGTCTAAAGCAAATTTAGCACTCGCAATTTTTGATCTTCTTGCAAATCCATCAAAAATGGGAACCGCAACTTTAAACCCAATCAATGAGGTGGTAAACCAATCTCCCTTATCGAAAAAATTAAATGAAGTACGCTGTGCATTTTTTGAATAGGAGCCAAAAGCAGCCACTGTAGGTATTCTGCTTAAATTGTATCTTCTAACGTTATAACCATTCATTTTTGAAGCAAGCGTTAATAATTGAATTTCTTTTCTATCAAAATAATTAACGCTCTCATCCATAATATTAGATTTCAATTCGCCTTCTGTTAATGAATCCGTTAAAACCAACTCTTCTTTTTGAGGCATATTTAATAAAAATTTCAAACC
>Ga0209550_10001680_pt1 | contig 21190 bp, 22 predicted proteins | sample LauGreSuBDMM15SN_2_FD_187567 | JGI IMG/M metagenome (GOLD analysis project Ga0209550, IMG submission 187567) | Freshwater lake microbial communities from Lake Michigan, USA - Su13.BD.MM15.SN (SPAdes) (version 5) | ecosystem: Environmental > Aquatic > Freshwater > Lake | place: Lake Michigan... | reverse complement strand
AAGCCAATAACACCAAAGAAACAGTAATAATGACGGCGTTCTTTAAACGGCTATTATAGGTTTTCCGAAGATCATAAGCTCCATACTGCTTATTTTTTCCATCGAAAATAATATCGAGGATGTCGGCAGTTAAAATTTTATTTATTTCCATTGTTAAAGACTTTATTAGTTAGATTAAAACGTAACCAATTACATAAATTATTTAATGCCATTTGCGTCTTCTGTCAGTTTAATTAACTGAGCTTCTGTGTCACTCATATCCACCTCAGCATAGTGCCCTGGAGGAACAGCACTGATCGCCATTTCATCTAAGATATCAATCGCATTTTTAAAGGTAGCTTCCTTATCTGATTTAATGATGTACATCAAATCTCCAATCGGAGTTGCCTTCTTTTTGTCGAGAATAACCTGACGAATATCTTTGAAATTGCTGCTTTTAAACTGACTAGACGCTTCTGTAGGAGACAACTCACCGAAATAATAATATACTTGATCATCTTTTCCCAATAACAAAGTCATTGCACCAGAATTTTTAACTTTCAACTGGTTGTTAGGATCTTCTTTTGGTTCATTCATAGACATCGCTGTAGGCGTGCTCATGGTTGTTGTAAAAACAAAGAATGTAATCAATAGAAATCCCAAATCCACCATTGGTGTCAAGTCAACTCTGGTACTCGCCTTTTTGGCCTTTTTTACGCCAGGCCCTTTTTTATGTCCGCCACCGGACGATGTATCCAATTCTGCCATATCGGTAGTTTTAAGTTGCTTCCCATTTTACTAGGAGGCAAACGTTGGGTTATTGTTATTTTTTTGGAGGGTTCAAAGCCAATTCTGAATCAACTGGAACACCTTCTGGATTAGTTACAATCTTGAACTTGAAAATATCATTTCTTTTAAACGCATCTTTGACGAATTTAAAGGTTGGATATTTTGCTGCGTTATCTCCCTTCACTAGCAAATTCAGATTATCCATACTTTCACCTGAATATGACCTTACCACACTTCCTACCCAATCAGATAACTCATTGTTCAGACTATCTCCAACAGGTATACCTTCCATTTGCTTTGGTTCCATGGGAGTTTCCAGTTGTAACATGCTTTTCATCTTATTGAATGGCATTCCGTAAAATTCCATCTTTCTAAGCTTTGTCATTTCTTCTGGTGTTAACCCTAGAGCCTTTGTTGTGTTAATATCTTCAAGAATTGCTTGCTTCTTAGCCCTGTCACCCAACATCAGGTATACTTTACCCTCTTTGTTTAAAGTAACCAATATGGCATCTTCCTTAGCTATTCTAGTAGATATAGAAGAAGGTGTAACTACAGTTACCGCTTCAGGTGGTTTGGTCTTGGTTGCCAGAATAAAAAAGGACAACAGCAAAAAAGCCACATCACACATCGCAGTCATATCCACCGCTGTACTCTTTCTTGGTAATTTAACTTTTGGCATTTTAAAATATTTTTATTGTTTTACTATTGGATGCTAAATAATTGAAATCACTGTACAAATTATTTGTAAAGTGAACCAAAACTTTGCGTTAATGTAAAACCAGACTCATCAATACCGTAGGTGATTCCATCGATACGTGTAGTGAAAACATTATAAAATATAATAGCCAATGCTGATGTACCAATACCTAAAGCAGTATTATACAAGGCCTCAGAAATACCAACAGACAATTGAGTTGCTGCAGCACCACCACCTGAATCTTCTCCAAGTGCAGAGAACGCCTTAATCATACCTACCACCGTTCCTAACAATCCAATCAAGGTAGCAACAGAAGCAAGAGTTGATAAGAATACCAAGTTTTTTTCCAACATAGGTAATTCTAAAGAGGTAGCTTCTTCTACTTCTTTTTGAATTGCCATTATCTTTTGATCAGTAGATAACTCTGTATTGCTAATCATATCTTTATAACGATGTAATCCAGCTTTCATTACATTTCCTACAGATCCTTTTTGTTTATCACATTCTGATAAAGCAGCATCTACATTTTTGTTAGCTAGATGATATTGTACTTTACGAACAAAATCAGCATTGCTTCCAGTTCCAGTTGCTCTAGTGATAGTTAACATTCTTTCGATTACAAAAGTAACAACGATCAAAAGGCAACCAATAAGTACTGGTACAATAATACCTCCTAAATACATTTTACTTAATGCACCTTTTGGACCTTCATGAGATGGCCAGAATGCACCAGAGGCGGGTTTATTAAACCCAGATGCGTCTCCTAAAATAAATCTCCAGAAAGCATATCCAACAATGATACAAACCAATGGGGCAATCCATGAGATCGCATTACTAGACTTATTTACTTGTACTGATGTAGATGGTTTTACATTTGCAGTTGATTTTGTTTCTGCCATAACGTTCGTTTTTTGTGTGTTAATTTGAAAATTGGTTTTTAAAAAAATTTCGTTTTACAATGCTAAGCAAAAAAACTATTCCTACCATCAAATGATACATAGAAATATTTTGTTGAGGCACAAGTTAATTAAATATTTGGATGAAACAGCTTAGGCAAAAAAAAATTAAAACTTAATTAATAATATTAGGTGAATATTAAAAAAATATTAAATTCAATCTACCACAAAAGGAAAGATTTGAGGAATTTCTATTCATAACGCAAAGCCACAATCGGATCGAGTTTGGATGCCTTATGGGCTGGGTAAAGTCCGGCTAAAAGGCCCACAATAGAGCATACCACCACCCCAATCAAAATCCATAGCCAAGGGATAACAAAACCTGTTTTAAGAATAACAGCAACAATATTTCCAAATAAAATACCCGAAATGATGCCTACAAATGCCCCCATTAGACTTATTAAAATAGATTCCCATAGGAACTGAGCCCTTACCTCTGCGGCCTTACCGCCCAAGGACTTGATGAGCCCTATTTCCTTAGTACGTTCATTTACAGCAACTAACATAATATTCATCAAACCTATAGCCGCTCCAATCAGCGTAATTAAGGCAATAGCCAAAGTGGCATATTTTAAAAAACCTAAATTTTTCATCAAAGATTGAGCGATGCTGTCACTTTGATCAATATAAAAATTATCTTCTTCCTTAATATCCAACTTTCGGACAGGCCTAAAGGTCCCTTTTGCCTCCCCAATAGCTACCTCCATCATTTTTAAATCACTAACCATCACAGCAATATTGTAAGACTTTCCTTCAAAACCAAACATTCTTCTTATATTATTATAAGTGGTTATAACAACTTTATCAGAATTCATAAAAGCACTACTACCCTTATCTTTCAAAATACCAATCACTCGGTACTTTGTATTGGATACGCTAATGATTTTATCGATGGCTCTTTGGGTATTTTCACCAAATAATTTTTGAGCAATTACATTTCCAATAATACAAACACTTCTTCCAGATTCAACATCGGATTCATTAAAATCCCTTCCATCAGACAATTCATAACCATTCAATTGTAAATAATTTTCATCTCCGCCTAGAACACGTATATCTGGATTTGTTTTTTTTGAATCCGTATTAACAATAACTCCCCCTGGTCCTGGTAATCCAATGCCTACCATTGCTGGAAAAGGATACCGCTCTTTAAAAGCTCTGGCCTCAATATAAGTGATCACTTTTCCCTCATTAGACTTTTTTACGACCAACGATTTTCGAGAGGATTTTTTGGCTTCTTGACGATTGGGTCCGCCGCCGAATTGAATATTACGCTCCCTAAAACGAATACTAAATGCATTAGCACCCATCGTAGAAAAGCTCTTTGTAAGGCTTTGATTAACGGCTTCCACAGCAGTAATAATAGCTATTAAAGCCATTATACCCAAGGCAATAATAATTACCGTAATCGCTGTTCTTAAACGGTTACTTTTAATGGTATTGTATGAAAGTATTATGGAGTCTGCTGTCTTCATGAAAATTTAATTCATTATAAAGTTAATTCCGAAATAGTATACACATGAAAAAAAGATTATAAGCGGTAATTAACAATGTATAAATCGCTTAGGGAAGTTAATTATCGGAATTTTTATACATAAAAATAAATTCAAAAAAATCCCAATTCTCTCCAAAAAATACTATTTATTAATGAAATCAAAAATGAATCGAATCAGTAATCAAGGAAGGGAATATTCCTAATAAAATAATCAAGATGGCTGTTAGAATTAAAAGTGCTTTGAACCCAGTGGTAATATTAGCGCCTACAGCAATTGAACCATGTTCTAGAATATCCTGAGCGGCTTCCTTAAAAAACATTGCCTGGATTATTTTAAAATAATAGTAAGCACTCACTGCTGCGCAAATGATTGCCCAAAATACTAGCCAATGATGATGTCCGTCACGAATGGCTGCTACCAACATTAAAAATTTACTTTGAAACCCAGCAGTTAGTGGGATACCTGTTAATGACAATAAAAATATAGTAGCAGTAACCGCTAATACGGGCTGGCTTTTTGCCAATCCATTAAAGCCATCGATCGTGTAATCATACATCCTGATCAATATTGCAAAAAGGCCGATCGTAGCAAAACTATAAGCAGCAGAATATAAAATTAAGCCCTGCATGGCAGTAGTATTCAAAGCAAAAACAGCTAACAACATAAATCCTGCTTGAGCAATGCTTGAATAAGCCAGCATTCTTTTAACGCTCTGTTGAAATACTGCAGTAAGGTTGCCAATGAAAAGTGTAGCAGCGGTGATCACCGAAACTAGCAGTTGCCATTGAGCCTGAACCTTTCCAAATGAGTTTTCAAATAAACGAATAAATGCAATAAATCCTGCAATCTTAACCACGGTAGCCATAAAAGAAGTAAAAACCGTAGGTGCCCCCTCATAAACATCGGGAGTCCAAAAATGAAAAGGAGCAGCAGACACTTTAAAGGATAAGGCAATCAACATAAATACCATACCAATTGCAATCAAAACAGGCATCTTTCCTTCGCCAATATTGATGTTGCTAATAAAAAAAGAACCTTCGCTATTTCCTCCATAAATAAAAGCAATACCCATTAACATGATACCAGTAGAAAACGCTCCCATCAAAAAATATTTCAATGCAGCTTCGTTGCTTTTCAAATTTCTTTTATCAGATCCAGTTAAAATATAAAGTGGGATAGACATGATTTCTATTCCTAGAAATAATATTAATAAAGTATTGTAGGTTGCAGAAAGACAAACGCCGCATAAAACAAAAAATATCAATGCGAAATATTCTGACACGTTATCTCCTACCTTTTCGATATCACTGCCACTCAATAAAAAATATAATAAAGTACTAACTAAAGCAATTGTGATAAAAGTTAAATTAAAACTATTGAAAGAAAGCATGAACTTAGTATCAATATCGAAAAAAGATGCTCCTGTTGTAAGTTCAACATAATTTGAAATAATAATTAGTACCAAGCCTGCAATAGCCCAGTATTTAGGAGTCTGCTTGCTTTTGAAGAATACACCTCCAAACATCATTATGATACCCCAAATTGCTGTTAATAAGATTGCATTCATATTTTTTGCTCTCCCGATTCGACGGAATAATTTGTATTATTTAAATATTGTTGAAATTGGTGCTACCGATATTTTGGTTAGTTCAAAAAGTGGTTGAGGAAATACCCCCGTCAAAAAAATCATGACAACGATTACCATCAATACCAATTTTTCATTCCATGAAATTTCTTTCATAGATTTTGTTATAGAATTGGTTTCACCATAAAAAACTTTTTGAACCATATTTAAAGTATATACCGCAGCCAAAATAATACTTAGTCCCGCCACCGCAGCATACCAAATATTAAATTTAAACAACCCACTAAACATCATAAATTCTCCAACAAATGCATTCGTAAGAGGCAATGCAATATTAGCAAATGCGATTATAACCAATAAGATTGTCAATACAGGGGCCTTGTGCGCCAATCCTCCTAACTGTGAAATTTTTCTAGTTCCCAATTGCCTTTCAATCAATTCAATTACAATCCAAAGTCCGATGATATTGATACCATGGGCAAACATTTGTATCACTACTCCTTCCAAAGCGACCGTTTGCATTGAAAAAATACCCGCACACATTAATCCAATGTGAGCAATCGAAGAATAAGCAGCCAATCTTTTTAAATCATCTTGTTTGATGGCAATCAAACTTGCATAGATCATTCCTATAACTGATAAGCCAATCACTACGTTGTCAAATTTCAAGACTGCCATTGGGAAAATAGGCAAAACCCATCTTATCAATCCAAATACACCCATCTTTACCATCACCCCACTTAAAATCATCGTTACAGAGGTAGGCGCCTGCTCGTAGGTGTCTGGCTGCCAAGTATGAAAAGGGAAAATCGGCATCTTGATTGCAAAGGCAATAAAGAATAACCAAAATAAAAAGTTTTGTTGATTGGCATATAAAACTACCGCACGAAAAGCAGTCAAAGAAAAATTATGATCCGAATAGCGTGTAGCTCCTGTAAGCAAATAAACATAGATGATACCTACTAGTAAAAAAAGAGAGCCAGCAAAAGTATAAATGAAAAATTTAAAGGTAGCAGCAATTCTTTTTTCACCACCCCAATAACTGCATAAAAAATAAACTGGTATTAATGCCAACTCCCAAAAGAAATAAAACAACAAAGCATCTGTTGATAGAAATACGCCCATCAATCCAGCTTGGGCTAATAAAAACAAACCATAAAAAACATTTGCATTCTTATAGGTCGATTTGTAATTAGCAATCAAAATAATGACAAAAGAAAATGCGGTTAAAAAAGTAAGTAGTCTTCCCATTCCATCTAGCGCCAATGAAATACTAGATCCTATTGATTTCAACCACATGTAATTATATGTTAAGCCACTCAATTCTTTATTATTGCGGAAATAAATACTAGCTATAGAAATCAACAAAGTGATCACAACAGACAGTAAACTCCATGCCTTTGCCGTAGATTCCTTTTTAATAAAAAAAGTAATTATTCCTGCGAGCAAAGGAAAGAGAACCAGTAAATGAGGTATCGTTATATAGTTGCCAAACATCAGAAATATATTTTATAAAAACAATTGAATAATAAATAATACCAACATCCCTATCACCATCAACAATATATAGTTACCTACCAAACCACTTTGCAATAAGCGAATTTGCCGACTTCCATAATTAACTGCCTTACCCACTCCATTGACCAAGCCATCAATGATATTTTTTTCTACGACCTGATTGAAAAAAGTTGCTAATGACTGCAATGGCTGTACAATTATTTTATCATACAACTCATCTACATACCATTTATTTGCCATCACTTTTCCAATACCCGTTTCGCTCACTTCTACTTTTTCATATTGACTGAATTTTTTCCAAGCAAATAATAGAGCAATCAATGCACCTCCCACCGACACTCCCATTAGCGCATACTCAGTAGCGTGAGATAATTCATGCTTAACTGCTATTTGATTGCTATTGGCAAAAATAGGTTCAAGAAAAGTTTCTAGTCGATGGCCTCCATGCATCAAAACCTCCGGTATACCAATCCATCCACCTACTACCGCCAATATCGCTAGCACTATCAATGGTAAGGTAATCGCAGCGGGACTTTCATGTAAATGATGCTCCTGATCATGTGTTCCCCTAAATTTACCGTGGAATGTCATTGCATATAGTCTAAACATATAAAAAGCAGTCAGCAAAGCGCCGACAACACCTCCAACCCAAATTATTGGATTGTGTGCAAATGCGGCTGCAAGAATTTCATCTTTTGAAAAGAACCCTGAAAAAGGAGGCATCCCTGCAATCGCCAAACAGCCCAATAAAAAAGTAATATGGGTGATGCGCATTTGTTTTTTTAATCCTCCCATATTTCTCATGTCCTGCTCTCCGCCCATTGCATGAATAACACTACCCGCACCTAAAAATAATAAAGCCTTAAAAAATGCATGCGTCATCACATGAAATACTGCACCAGTATAGGCTCCCACCCCTAACCCTACAAACATATACCCAAGTTGACTTACGGTAGAATAGGCTAGAACTTTTTTAATATCATTTTGTTTCACAGCAATGGTAGCAGCAATTAAGGCTGTTAAAAGACCAACGATGGAAATTACCGTTTGAGTAAGAGGAGCCATCGTAAATAAAATATTACTACGGGCAATCATATAAATTCCTGCTGTTACCATCGTAGCAGCATGAATCAATGCACTCACTGGAGTAGGACCTGCCATCGCATCTGGTAACCAAGTATACAAAGGTATTTGAGCACTTTTACCAGTAGCTCCAACAAATAAAAGCAAGGTAATTCCTGAAATATCGAAAGCTGATAACTTATCTACCTGACTAAACACCTGGTGATAATCTGCAGTACCTACCTTAGACAACAACCAAAATACGGCAAGTAAAAAACCAAGATCTCCTATTCTATTCATAATGAAAGCCTTTTTGGCTGCATTATTGTAATCATTATTTTTAAACCAGAATCCAATTAACAGGTAAGAACAAAGTCCAACGCCTTCCCAACCAATAAACATTATAATATAGTTGCCTCCCAACACTAACAACAACATGGAGAACACAAAAAGATTTAGATAAGCAAAATATTTCGCAAAATCTTTTGCAGGCTCCTCATGCATGTAGGAGGTAGAATATACATGGATCAAAAAGCCAACACCTGTTATTATCAATAAAAAAAGAGAAGAAAGCTGGTCAATTTGAAAATCAAAATGCACATTTAAAGAACCGGTATTAATGAATTCGAAATAATGTATCAGATGTGTATTGCCTTCCTTAACACCCAAAAAAACATATACACTAATTAAAAAAGAAGCAAGTATCACCGCAGTTCCTATCAATCCAGAAAGTGTTTTGGATAAATTATTTCTACCCAATCCATTGATAAGAAAACCAATCAACGGTAAAACGGGTATCAGCCAAACTATTTGTACTATGTTATTCATAAGCCCCAAATCCCTAAGGGAAATTTTAACTACTTCTTTTAAAAAGTAGGCGTATTGATTAAAAAAAAATTAAAATAGATTCCTTTTACCCTATTCAGCGAGGATAAAAAAAATTTAGTTCTTCAACCGGTTTAAAAAATTTACATCTACTGAATGGGTATTTCTATACATCATTACAATAATTGCAAGACCCACACTTACTTCAGCAGCAGCCACTACCATGATAAAAAAAACAAATACCTGCGCATCACTAGCCGCTGTGGAATTGGTATTAATGGCTGCTTGATGATGCATTTTTGAAAAAGCAACCAACAATAAATTGGCTGCATTCAACATCAATTCCACACACATGAATATTATAATTGCATTGCGACGAATCAATACCCCAATAACTCCGATACTGAATAAAGCGACTGCTAAAAATATGTAATAATATACCGGCATATCCTTTTATTAATTTAATATTTATCCTTCTTTTTTTGAAATGACCACTGCACCGATCATAGCGCTTAAAAACAAAACACTACTTATTTCGAAAGGAAATACATAATCAGTAAATAATTTTATTCCTAAATTTTTAATTAAACCAACTTCGCCATTATTCATCTGAACCAACTGAGTAGTTGCTACTGTTTTCTTTAAAGCAGCCACAATAACCAATAATAGGCTACCTCCTGAAATACCACCAATGTATAATACCCATTTGTTTTTTTGATGCGGTTCTGATTCAGCATTTAAATTCATCAACATCACAACAAATAAAAATAATACCATGATTGCACCGGCATATACAATGATATTGACAATAGCTAAAAATTGAGCATTCAATAAAATATAATGACCTGAAATAGCAAAAAAAGTAAGTATCAAAAATAATATACTATACACAGGACTCTTACTAGCAACCACCATTACAGCTGCACCCAAGGCCATTACACTTAAAAACCAAAACATTATTTCTATTACACTCATATATCGTTGTATTCTTTCCTTTTGATAGGAAGATGTTTGTAATTAACTATTTCAAACTTACTCTACCGCCTTTCGCTTTCGCATGTGCTTCTGGTTCAGTAATCGGATGAGGAATTAATAAATCATCCTTGCCATAAATAAAACCTTTGCGCTGAAAATTTGCTGGAGCAAAAGTTTCACTTAAATAAATTGCATCTTTAGGACAAGCCTCTTCACACAGACCACAAAAAATACAGCGCAACATATTTATTTCATATTTAGCTGCATATTTTTCTTCCCGATATAATTTCTCTTCACCAGCAGACCTTTCTGCAGCTTCCATTGTTATGGCTTCTGCAGGACAAGCAACGGCACACAAACCGCAGGCTGTGCAGTTTTCTCTACCTTCTTCATCTCTATTTAAAATGTGTAACCCTCTGAAAACTGGACTAAATGGACGCGTTACCTCAGGATAATTGATGGTAGGTCTTTTTTTAAACATGTGACCAAATGTGATGGCCATTCCTCTAAAAATAGCCGGTAAATAAGCACGTTCCAATAATGACATTGGTTTGCGCTCTACTTGTTGGGCCCTGTTGGTTAATGCTTGCATATGTTTTAAATTTTCGCATCACAATCGATGCGCAAATATATTTTAATGATTAAAAATGCCAGTTGTTTTGCTGTAATAAAATAAATGCCCCCGTTGCCAACATATTGATTAACGCCAGTGGAATTAATACTTTCCAACCAAGGTTCATCAATTGATCGTAGCGGAAACGAGGAATGGTCCAACGAACCCACATGAATAAAAATAGAAAACAAGCAGCCTTAAAAAGAAATACTGCCGTATGAATTAATGCCACCCAATTGATACCAATATTTTCAGCTAGCGATGCATCATTTATAAATGGAATATCGTAACCTCCAAAAAACAAACTCACCATCACAGAGCTACTTAAAAACATATTGATGTACTCAGCGAAAAGATAAAAGCCCAGTTTCATAGAAGAATATTCTGTATGGTATCCTCCAATCAATTCATTTTCTGCCTCCGGCAAATCAAATGGAGTTCGGTTACATTCAGCAAATGCACAAATCAAAAATATCAAAAACCCTAGCGGTTGCTTAATAATATTCCAACTATACCAATGCTCTTGTTGCTGCTGTACAATTTCTTTAAGGCTCAAGGTTCCCGTTGTCATCAACAATGCTATTAACGCAATGCCCATTGCCAATTCATAGCTAATAATTTGTGAGGCAGCTCTTAAACCTCCCATCAATGAAAATTTATTGTTACTGGCCCAACTTCCAATCATGATGCCGTACACACCCAAACTCACCACACCAAAAACATATAAAATTCCAATATTAACATCTGCTATCTGAAGAGAAATATCCCTGCCAAAAAAATGAACCTTGTCACCCCAAGGAATAACTGCACCGGTCATCATAGCCGTCAACATAGCTAGACAAGGCCCTAGAATAAATAATAACTTTGAAGATAGGGTAGGTATAATTTCCTCTTTGAAAAATAATTTCAACCCATCCGCAAGCGGTTGTAATAAACCAAAAGGCCCTGCTCGATTGGGTCCTCTTCTATCTTGCATGATAGCAGCCACCTTTCTTTCTGCAAAGGTTGCATACATAGCAATTACCAAAGAGGACATTACCACTATCACAATCAAAACAAATTTTTCAATAATTAAAGGCAAACCAATTGATAGTAACATAATGCGTTATAATAAATATTTTTTGTGCTTCTTCAATCGCACGCTATTAATTTTCAAAATTTCTAGAATGAGCCGGTCCATTAATTTCACTCAAATAAATTTTTGGATCATTCACTTCACTCTCATCATGAATATTCATTAGTAATTTGGGTTCACGTCCACCCATTACTTTCTGAATAGTTTCTTTTGGCATAACCAGTCCATCATATTTACCCTGAGAAATAACAGAGTGTCTATTCACTTTTGTAACTCCTTCTATTGTCCAATCACTGGTTTTCTTTTTATCAAATCGGCAAGTATTGCAAATCCATCCAGGCTTACCATCATAACTCTTTACCTCACCCCATTCATCTTTGCGAGCTGTTACCCTATACACCTCCTCTCCACGAAGCCACAAGGTAGTATTACCGCAACATCCAGGCGTATCACAATTGCGATGAGCATCTACAGGCTTAGTAAACCATACCCTGTTTTTAAAACGAAAAGTTTTATCTGTGAGTGCACCTACTGGACAAACATCAATCATGTTTCCGCTAAATTCATTGTCCACTGCTTTTGAGATGTAGGTAGAAATTTCTGCGTGCTCTCCCCTATCCAATATTCCGTGAACTCTTTTTTCGGTAAGTTGGTCTGCCACATAAGTGCATCTATAACAAAGTATACACCTTGTCATGTGCAGCTGTATATAAGGACCAATATCTTCTTTCTCAAATGTTCTTCTTGGAAACTCATAACGAGTTCCTGCTTTTCCATGTTCATAGCCAAGATCCTGCAAATGACATTCACCGGCTTGATCACAAATTGGACAATCTAATGGATGATTTAATAACAAAAATTCTACTACACCAGCCCTAGCATCTTTCACTTTTTCACTCGTAATATTTTTTACAATCATTCCATCCATCACTGTAGTACGGCAGGAAGCAACCAACTTAGGCATTGGTCTAGGATCTGCCGTAGATCCAGCTGCTACTTCAACTAGACAAGTACGACATTTTCCACCGCTCCCTTGCAACTTGCTGTAGTAGCACATTGCAGGTGGAGCCACATCGCCTCCAATTTGACGAGCAGCATTGAGAACTGTAGTACCTACAGGCACATCAATGGTGATATTATCGATGGTTACTTTAAAAGTTTTTATTTCGTCTGCCATAAAAAAATTTTCCGCCAGAATAACAAGGCGTTATTTTTATTAAACTATTTATTTTAATCACTAAGCAGTTACCGCTACATGAATAGGATCTGCATAATGTCTAAGCCCAAAATTTTCTGTTAAACACTTATCTGGGTTCAGCACATGCCATTCAAACTCATCTCTGAAATGACGGATAGCCGCTGCCACTGGCCAAGCTGCTGCATCACCCAAAGGACAGATGGTATTGCCTTCTATTTTTCTTTGTATATCCCACAGCAAATCGATGTCTTTCATTTCACCTTTTCCTGATTCAATTTTTTTCAAAATTCTTTCCATCCAACCCGTTCCCTCACGGCATGGACTACACTGGCCACAACTTTCATGATGATAAAATCTTGCGAGCGTCATGGTATTTCTTACGACGCATTGATCTTCATCCAACACAATAAAACCTCCACTACCCATCATACTTCCTGTAGCAAACCCTCCGTCACTAAGGCCTTCATAATTCATCATCCTTTTCTCTCCTTTGGCGGTAGTCAATAATAAATTGGCTGGCAGTATTGGAACAGAAGATCCACCTGGAATACATGCTTTCAATTTTTTCCCATTGGGTATGCCTCCACAATACTCATCACTAAAAATAAAATCTTCTACTGAGATGGTCATATCTATTTCGTAAATACCAGGCTTGTTAATATTACCACAAGCAGAAATCAATTTAGTACCGGTGCTTTTTCCCACTCCAATTTTAGAATAAGCTTCTCCACCTTCATTAATAATAGGAACTACTGCTGCCAATGTCTCCACATTGTTTACCACAGTGGGGCATTCCCATAAACCCTTTACCGCAGGAAAAGGAGGCTTAATTCTTGGGTTACCTCTTTTACCTTCTAAACTCTCAATTAAAGCGGTCTCCTCTCCACAAATGTAGGCGCCTGCTCCTCTTTGTACATATAATTCACAATCAAATCCAGTTCCTAAAATATTTTTTCCAAGCCAACCATTTTGCTTTGCCTCTGCTATGGCATTTTCTAATATGTCTGTTATCCAAGCATATTCTCCACGGATGTAGATATAACTCACATTACTTCCCAAAGCAAAGGAAGATACTATCATTCCTTCAATTAATAAATGTGGAATAAATTCCATCAAGTATCTGTCTTTAAATGTACCCGGCTCACTCTCATCTGCATTACAAACTAAGTAACGCGGAACACCTTCGGGCTTGGCCAAAAAACTCCATTTCATTCCCGTAGGAAATCCTGCCCCACCCCTACCTCTTAATCCACTCAACTTTACTTCTTCTACAATTTCAGCTGGAGTTAATCGAAAAGCTTTTTCAACACTACGGTATCCTCCTTCTTTCCGATACACTTCATAACCCCGGATTCCAGGAACATGTACTTTGTCTAATAATAATTTCTTTGCCATATTTAATTACAATCCGTTAGCTTATATTTTTTATTTTTTCAATTTAGCCATCAACATCCTCATTGGATGCAAGGATCTGGTAAATGGATTTAACACCATTCCGAAAGACCCCAGGGTGGTTACACCTAAAAGGGGTTCATCGCCTTCTTCTCCATAGATAACCGGCGCTGGGCCTCCTTCTCCCTCAAATTCAAAATAGGCACTGCATACTTTCCGCTTTAAGGTAGTACCATCAGCCAATGAAAAACTCATTTCCTTGTAAGGCTCTATTTCCAGTTGGTCCAAAATTTTTCCTGGAACCAAACTATACACTGCACCGCTATCCACTAAAAAATTAACCTCCGCCGCTTTTTCAGATTTCCTGTGCTCCCTCACTTTCAATATTGCGTTGGTTATTCCCATTTATTTAATTTGCCTTTGACCTACACTCTGCTACAATAGCATCCACTTTCTCTTTGGTAAGATGCTCGCGGTAGGTTTTACCCAACTGCATCATCGGTGCATATCCACAGGCACCCAAACACTCCACCGTTTTTAAGGTAAACAATCCATCAGCAGTAGTTTCACCTACACCAATATTCAATTTTGTTTTTATGTACCCTATAATGTCATCGCTTCCATTGATCATGCAAGGACCAGTTTGGCAAACTTCAAATAAATATTTACCAACAGGTTTTAAATTGTACATACTATAAAAACTAGCCACTTCGTATACTTCAATTGGTTCAATATTCAACAAAGTAGCTACATAATCCATTACAGGAGTATCGAGCCAACCTCCAAATTCATCTTGTGCAAGGTGAAGTATTGGAAGCAAAGCACTTTTTTGTTTGCCCTCAGGGTAGCGTTGGATGATCTCGCTTACCTTATTTAATTTTTCCTCAGAAAATTGTATCATAATAATTTTCACTCAAAAGAGTTGATGAATTTTATTGATTGTATTATATTTTGAAATTCAATTAAGCACACAATAAGTTTACGCATCTAATTCACCTGCAATCAAATTCAAACTACTCATTGTAATTACTGCATCACTCAACATTCCACCCTGCACCAATTCTGGAAAAGCTTGATAATAAATAAAACAAGGTCTACGGAAATGCAGTCGATACGGAGATCTACCTCCATCACTAATAAGGTAGAATCCCAACTCGCCATTTCCACCTTCCACCGAACTATACAATTCTCCTGCAGGTATGTCTGTTTCGCCCATCACAATTTTAAAATGATAGATTAAAGCCTCCATTTTAGAATACACATCCTTTTTCTCAGGCAAATAATACGCTGGAGAATCTGCATGAAAAACTTCTGACTCTGCTCCTTTAAATTCCTGCACCTTTTTATAGGCCTGTTCAATCAAACTTAAACTTTGCCACATTTCTTGATTACGCACCAAAAAGCGATCATAACAGTCTCCAGTTTTACCAACTGGAATAGTAAATTCAAGATCTTGGTAAGAACTATAAGGAGTGTGAACACGAACATCATAATCTACACCAGCAGCTCTTAGGTTAGGTCCTGTAAATCCATAGTTTAAAGCCCTTTCAGCAGTTATAGCCCCTACTCCAATGGTACGCTCCATAAAAATACGGTTGCGATTAAACAAGGTCTCAAATTCTTTTAGCTGCTTTGGATAAGTAGCAAGAAATTTTTCAAGTTTAACAAATGCAGTATTGGTAAAATTTCTTTCAAAGCCACCTATTCGCCCAATATTGGTAGTAAGTCTTGAGCCACAAACTTCTTCATAAATTTCATAAATTAATTCCCTAAACTGCATCAAATACAAGAAGCCAGAATAAGCGCCACTGTCTACACCCACGATAGAATTACAGATCAGGTGATCTGAAATTCTAGACAATTCCATAATAATGATTCGAAGATAATCTACGCGCTTGGGTAGCTTAACATCCAATAATTTTTCGCAAGTAATATGCCAGCCCATATTATTGATGGGAGAAGAGCAATAATTTAATCGGTCCGTAATAGGAGTAATTTGATACAGCGGTCTTCTTTCTGCCAATTTTTCAAAAGCACGGTGAATATAACCTACAGTAGAAGTTGCTTTCAAAATACGTTCTCCATCCAGCTCAAGAATATTCTGAAAAACACCATGAGTAGCAGGATGCGTAGGCCCCAAATTAAGGGTGGTAGTTTGTTTTTCTATACTTCCTTCCGGTAAGAGAATATGGTCGTTCATTATTTGCCTTTACTATTTTTTATTTCGCTTTTGTAAAATTTTAACTACCCAACAATAATTAACAGCCCATTTTTTAAATAAGATTTATCTTCCAAACATCTCATCATCCTTATCTACTCTTGTCTGATCTTCTAATGGAAATTCTTTGCGCATCGGGAAATAATCCATTTCATCCACGTTTAAAATTCTAATCAAATTAGGATGGCCTGTAAAATTTACTCCAAAAAAATCATAGGTTTCACGTTCCATAAAATTGGCAGATTGATACAAAGCAGTCGCACTAAAAACATCTGGTTTGATGATATCAGTAAAAACCTTAAACCTAATACGCACGTTGTCTACCAGATTGTGCAAGTGATATACAACCGCTAACTCTTGACCTTTTTTATCAGGATAATGAACCGCTTGTAAATCAGTTAAAAAACGGAAATTTAAAGTAGGTTCGTCGTATAAAAATTGTAACACTTTCAAATTCATTTCTTTGGGAGCGGTGAAAGTCAGCATGCCATAAGGCTCCTGCCAATCTGTTAGAACCTCTCCAAATTTTTGAGTGAGTGTTTGCTGTATTGTATCGTTGTTTAGGGACATCTTTTAGTACTTAATTCTATTCAAATGTTTATTGTATACCATAACTAGCCAACAATTCTTTGTATTTATCTCCATTCCTTCTGCGCAAACTTTCTTGTCCAACCAGTTCTTGTATTTTCAAAAAGCCGTCCAAAATAGCTTCCGGTCTTGGAGGGCAACCTGGCACATAAACATCGACAGGGATAATTTGATCGATTCCCTGTAAAACAGAATAGGTATCAAAAATACCTCCACTACAAGCACAAGCGCCAACAGACAAAACCCATCTTGGTTCAGCCATTTGCAAATACACCTGCCGGAGAACTGGTCCCATTTTCTTAGAAATAGTTCCCATAACCATTAATAGATCACATTGACGAGGAGAAAAGCCTACCCTTTCTGAACCAAATCTTGACAGATCATAGTGACTAGCCATGGTAGCCATGAATTCAATTCCGCAGCATGAAGTTGCAAATGGTAAAGGCCAAATAGAATTTTTGCGGGCAAGTCCAACTACCTTTTCAAAAGAAGTTGCCATAAACCCATCTCCCATCATTGCTTCTGGGGCTTCCACCATTTTCAACTTCGTATTATATTGTACAGGACGCGACATAATTAATTTTTAAAAAAATACAGAATTATAAATCAAATAAACAAAATCATGCACCCATTGTTTGAATTTTCACGTTACTTAATCAACAATTTTTAATCTTCCCAATTCAAGGCCCCTTTCTTAATGATGTAGATAAATCCTGCTATAAATAAGCCAACAAACATTACCACTGCCATAAACCCTTGCCAACCTAAAGCTCTAAAATTAACAGCATAGGGATAGAAAAAAATAACTTCCACATCAAACAATACAAACAATATCGCAACCAGGAAATATTTAATAGCCATCGGTTGACGCGCATTCCCTTTTATTTCTATACCACTTTCAAAATTCTGAAGTTTATCACTCGTTTGCCTTTTGGGCCCAAAACGATGCGTTAGAATCATCATGGTAGCGATAAAACCTATCGCAAAAAATAATTGGATGCCGATAGGGAGATAGTTAGAAGCATTGTTACTATCTATAGCTTGTAGTAAGAAGAATTTCATTTTGCAAAAGTACGTCAGGGTGAGCAAATAAAAAACTAAGGTTTAGTAAAAAATATCCCCCTTCTGAATAAAAGGGGGATAACATTATTTTATAATATTTTCTACTTATTGCTTGGCCGCTGGACTAGTTTTCTTAGTACCACTAGGTTTAACCCCAACCGGCTTGTTAGCCTCTGAATTTGTAGACTTAGGAGCTGGTGTAGCAGGAGTAGGAGTTGGATTGAAATTCATAGTTGCAATTACAGCCTTATTTCTGGCTGCTTCAACATCTGCGGGGTCTACCACCAATACGCTATCACAATAGGCCATAGCAGCGACTTTGTCCTTTTTAATATTAGCATAATAGGCAACAAAATATTTATAACTGCCAATCAATTGATTCTTGTTTTTTACTTTATCAGCTTGCCCAACTTCTACTGCCTTTTGAAAGGCTGGATTTGCTAAACCCTGTTCCATTGTGGTATCAATAGCCCAGTAAGACTTTCCAATCATATAATAGCTGAAAACATCCTCTGGAAATTTTTTGCTATACTGATTAAACACCTCTATTGAAGTGGTATAATTACCTGATCTGAAGTAATTGAATCCCGCATAATATAGGTCAGTTTTAGTAGGATCCTTTTTCAAAGTTGCAATTTTTGCATACCAATCAGCTGCAATTTTGTAATTTTTCTGATTTTCAAAATAAAGTGCAGTTGTTTTTAAATAAGCTACTTTCGACGATTCTAGGGTATCTAATTGAACAGCTTTGTCAATATAAACACCAGCCAATGAATCATTACCTGGTAATTTAAATAATACATTGGCATAGGTAGCGTAGTCTCCGCTTCCAATTTGACTTTGATCAGCTTTAGAGATATAATTTTCAAATGCCTTTCTTGCACTTACAGAATCTCCCAATCGGTTAAAAGCAAACCCTTGAATTCCATATAATTTAGGGTAAGGGCTGCCGGATCCAGCGATACACTGATCTGCAAGTGTAATCGCCTCTTTAAACAAACCTTGCGCATATTTCATAGAGGCCCTATAATAGCAATTCTTAGGATCATCGTCTGTACTCTCTAAGTATTTATCAAGGTATTGGGCTGACTTAGTTACTTCAATATTGTAATATAGATCAGACAAGTTTTTATAAACAGGAGCATAAGCTGGATCTTTTTCAATGGCTTCATTGAAATATTTTAAATAGATCTCTTCCTGACCAGAACCTTGAGTTTGGTAAATTTTACCTATTCTATAAAGTGCCCTTGCATACTTTGGGTCAATGTTTAATGCTGACTGATATGAAATTTGAGCATTTCCGCCATCTAACATTTTTTTATAAGCGTCACCCATATAAATAAACACAGATGGCTCTTTAAACTTTTTTAAATTGGTAGCGATTTTTAATTTTTCGATTCCATAAGCAGGGTCAGCATACTTATTATCAAAATCCGAGTTGGCCATCCCCACTGCAGTCAAGACCAGCAAATCTTTATTTTGACTTAAAGACAAAGCCGTTTCAAAACGATTGCGAGCATCTTGAGATTTGCCTTCACGTAGCTCTACATTTCCCATTGCAGCAATCAACAAAGCACTGTTACTATTTGCTTCTAGTGCTTTGCGATAAATCTCTTTAGCGTCTGCCAATGATTTATTAGAGTAATCAGCACTCGCCATTATGGAAATACCCAACCAATAAACTGCTTCTAAATTAACTGGAGCAACTTCTACCAGCTTTTGAAAAATATTTTTAGCACTTTGGTACCTTTCATAATACATAAACTTTTTACCCTCCTCTAAGGTTTGAGCTTTCATAGTATTTGAAAGCAATAGGGCAAATAATACTAGTAATCCAAATTTAATACTACTCATTTTCCTTTCTTTTTTTTTGACTTTGCAATGATATTAATTTATACTCAAAACTATTAAAATTGTTCATTTTTATTTTGCTAATTTTTCATTAATCTTCACATTCCGAATGCCAAATCCTATTTTGCTTGGCCCTAAATAGGCTCTTCTAAAAATTAATTGTCCCCTTTCGTATTGTAAAAAATTTAGAAATCCAGATCCCAGACCTGAATAATTCTCTCTCAAAATATAATACAAACCTCTAATCAGCGGATATCTTTTAGTCATGATCCCATACTGAGTTGGTTTTGCATAGGGAGTATCGGCACAATAATCACATTTAACATATGCCATTTTCAGCTTTTGCAACATTTTTACTTGAGCAGTATCCTCCGGGTTTCCAATCCAGCTTATTCCCACCAATCCCACCGCATTTTCATTGACTGCAACATAATCCAACACTGACTGACTATTTTTAACGGCTCTTACTACTCCAGTGTCAAATTTTGCTCCCTTCAATATGCTATCAATGGCAAACCTTACGGTACTGGTTGCATTTAATCCATCAAAAATGATCTGTTGCTTTTTACCCATCAAACCAGCCAATTGCTGCTGCAACCTTTGAAGGGTAAAAATAGTATCCGTGCTTTTTTTATTTACAACGATGGCAATCGCATCAGTTGCCAGTTCATCCCAGCGAGGCTGATAATGCAAGGATTCCTTGAAATAATTTTCTTCCTTCCTTGTCAACCCCCTAGTTACAATGACCATCTTGGTAAGTGAGTCATTTAGAATATCATTTAAACAAGCTGACTCCGATTTGTAATGGGCTATAATTTTAGCATCCGGATTGGACCCTTCAAATGATTTAATTTGTTCATCCATTACCGGCTTATACGACTCATCTATGCTAATGTGAAGCGTACCGCTGGTAAGCGTATCCGTTACTTGCACCTGTTTTTTAGAATTGCATTGAACCATTCCAAAAAACAAAACGAGCAGACCTATCCAATTAAAAAATTTATATTTTCCGCAACCAATTTTCATCATTCTCTGAAATAATTTTTCTTGTACCCTCTGTACATCCTAAATCCTCCATACAACCAACAAATCACTGCAAATATTTTTATCAGTTCAGCATCATACTGGTTAATAAAACTTTGAGTCAACTTAACTGGAAACATAAAGAAAAAACCTACAAGTATCATAAAGAAACCCATACCATAATTAGTGATTGAACGCATTCGGATAAAACCCTTATCCCTTTCGCTAAGCTTTTCGTTTTCTAATTCTCCCATTTGTATAAAATTTTAAATAAACGTATTAGAAATT
>Ga0209550_10001679_pt1 | contig 21193 bp, 15 predicted proteins | sample LauGreSuBDMM15SN_2_FD_187567 | JGI IMG/M metagenome (GOLD analysis project Ga0209550, IMG submission 187567) | Freshwater lake microbial communities from Lake Michigan, USA - Su13.BD.MM15.SN (SPAdes) (version 5) | ecosystem: Environmental > Aquatic > Freshwater > Lake | place: Lake Michigan... | reverse complement strand
CCGGATAAATCTCGAACACTTTCGGTCGTTCCGACCTCCCGCGTTCTCGCTATATCCTTCCATGATAAATCTCGAACACTTTCGGTCGTTCCGACCTCCGGTGTTCTCGCTTTCACCATACGAAACTCCGGAGAAACTTCAATTTTGGAGCGTCGGGCGAATAGAAATATACGATGCCAATATATAAATACATAATATACAAATACATATAAATACATTGTCGGATAAAATACAAATTATGGGAAAAAATAAAAAAAATAAAACGCCGTTTGTTAGTGTATGCACGCCAACATTTAATCGTAGACCTTTTATTCCCATTATTGTAAAATGTTTTTTAAATCAAACCTATCCACGAGACCGTATGGAATGGATTATATTGGATGATGGAACCGACCCAATCGAAGATATTATTAAAAGTTATAATATACCGCAAATCAAATACATTAAACTTCCTTCGAAAATAAGCCTCGGACATAAGCGCAATATGATGCATAAACATGCAACCGGGTCCATTATTGTTTACATGGACGATGACGATTATTACCCTCCCGAACGAGTTTCGCATGCGGTTGAAACATTACAGGCGAATCCGAAGGTTATGATTGTCGGGTCTAGTGAAATGTATGTGTATTTCAAGCATATTAATAAAATGTATCAAAGTGGACCGTTTGGACAAAATCATTCCACCGCAGCAACATTTGCATTTCGCGTGGAACTGTTAAAAGATACAAAATATGAAGACCATGCTGCATTAGCCGAAGAAAAAGTGTTCCTTAAAAATTATACAGTTCCTATGGCACAATTAGACCCATTAAAAACCATATTGGTTTTCTCGCATGACCAAAATACATTTGATAAGCGCACTCTATTAGAAATGGGGCAAAATCCAACATTCAAAGAATCCAACAAAACTGTCCCTATGTTTATTCGCACAAAGGATGAAAAACCTATTATGGAGTTTTTCCTGCGTGATATAGATGAAAAACTTAAACAATATGCGCCCGGAGAACCTATTAATAAACCCGATGTATTACATCAAATAAAAGAAATAGAGGCAACTCGGGCTACTCAAATGGCTCAAATGAAACAGAACGGCGATGCGCCTCCGCAGAAAATTATGCTACAGCGTCCAGGAGAAACCCCTGTCGAATTGGCAATAGAAGATATTCTGAAAATATTACAAACGCAACAAGACCATATAAAATCATTACTAGAAACTGTAAAAAAACAAGAAAACCAAATACGCGAATTGTTATCGCTCCGCCTATTATCATGCGATGACAACTCATCTCCGAATAAACCGCAAACACATATAAATAGTCAACCAACCAATCCGGTAAAAGAGCATTGTATTTATCCTACTCAAGATGTGCGGGTTCCGACGTCGGTTCGAAATAAAAGCGAGCCGGAAATATATGTTCCAGTGTAATATGAATAAGAGAACGCCGATGGTCGTATCGTTGGTAGTCGTTATCCTTCGATGATAAACCATCTCCGGATAAATCTCGAACACTTTCGGTCGTTCTCGCTATCTCCTTCGATGATAACCCATCTACGGATAAATCTCGAACACTTCCGGTCGTTCCGACCTCCCGCGTTCTCGCTATCTATGTTTTCGATTCCGGTGCGAGGAACGGGCTCACTGCCAATCAATAATATATCATGAATATATTATTGGATGTATATTGAAATCTTAGGTAAAGTCGTTTCTGAATCATTACTTAGTTTATATCCGGTTTTTGTAAAAAATATTCATATACCACTTTATTTGCAATTATGGAGTCGGTTTATAACCTATATTATTATAACCAGTTTTTTTGTAGACTGGGGATTTATATCGAAATCATTGTTCTCTAAAAACGGTATATTATTATCAGTTATAACAATTATTCATGTATATACGTCTTATAGAGGGTTCCAATTATTAGAAAGTGGTATTGCATATTCAATGTTTTATACGTATCCTATTATGATTTTATTGTTTGCCGGAGAACCTATCCATATATTAATGATTTTAGCTATAGTTGGTGTTGTATTATTGGCATACGATGATAAACCCCCACCTAATAAAAAACAGACAGCGAGAACGCCCGATATCGAATACGGTTCGAAGGATAAAGTGCCATATGAAGGATATATAATGATTGCTTTAGCTGCAATAACAGAAGCCATTATATATTTTATAGTGCGTTCTATAAAAACCACTAATAATTGGAATCATCTGTTTTTGTCTTATTTCGCCGGAACATTTTTATTTACGTTTATTGGATTCAGTGAAATAACAAAAATGACCATATCCAGTAGACTATCTATATCTTTACTAATTAATGCAATAATTGGATTATGTGGTTATCTATTACGTTTTTACGCGGCAACAAAGTTATCCCCAACTATATATGCTCCATTATCCTATATTGGTATTGTTATGGCATATGTATATGGCTTTTTATTTAATGGAGAACGTATAACAATACAAAAAATAATAGGCACTATTTGTATACTTATATCGATTATTCGAATGCCGTAATTATCCAGGTTATTCTTCCGGTTCCGGTTCCTCTTCTTCGATTGTTTCTTTTTTTACATTTTTATCTAAATATCTATACATTCGTTTAATATCTAATTTATTCATTCCATATGTTTCAAACAGTTTTTCGGCTTCATTCATTTTATCGGATTCATTATAGAAATTTGTCCCATAGAATAATCGCAACTCTTGAAAAAACGCAACTAAATCGTTTTTATCCATATCTAATAATTGGGTTAGACTAAAAATAAAAAGAGAATTATTATATTCCGTTGAATACTTGGTTAATACTTTAGTAAACCGTATTTCTTGGATAGCGAGAACGCTGTAGCTCGGAACGAGTCTAGGAGAACCGTGCGACAAAGAACCACCAGAATCCAGTATAGCGAGAACGCGGGAGGTCGGAACGACCGAAAGTGTTCGAGATTTATCCGGAGATGATTTATCATCGAAGGATAAAGATGTTTCACTATTTATAGGTGTTTGAGATTTATCTGGAGATGGTTTATCATCGAAGGATATATCGAGAACGACCGGAAGTGTTTGAGATTTATCTGGAGATGGTTTATCATCGAAGGATATAGGCTTTACCATGACATTTACTTTCCCATCCTTATCGCATTGTATATCATCCGTCAATAATATATTACTATTAACATGGAATTGGTCGTGAAACATTTTATTATTATGAAACGTCTTTATGAGAGAACTCATTTCATTAAATTGCCAGATTTGATTTTGAAATGTTATACGGTCAATATAATCAGCAAAACACATGTTATCCAGTATTTTTAAATAAAATGGAAAAGATACGCGTGTGTCGACTTTATCTAAATAATCGACTATATTTTCGTGCCATAAAAGTGCGACGATAGTTCTGTCGGTTTCGTTCATGGATACATTATGTCTATCGATTGGTATATATTCCGTTAACAGAGTTTGCGTTATTTTCTTCGAATCTTCATTGAATGATTTGGTTTGTAAAATATGATGTATCGTTTCTTTTTTTAACGCTTCCGGTTTTAATCGATATAATTCTTCTACAAAACATAATTTCCGCATATCTCCTTGTATATATTTGAGTATATCGGGTTTTAGTGAACTGCATAGTAATGGCATGCGATTTTCAAGAATAATAGAGATTTGAGCTGGAGTCGCCGTTTTCAACTCATATGTATTACATACTTTCATCAATTCTTTTATTTTTTTATCTATAAAATAATTTCCAATACAAATAATCGGATTCAGTGTCATGTTCTCGGCTTTTTGTTTTTTCGTTTTTTTTTGGCGAATTAATTTTATAAGAGATGTTATACCACCCTTATCACCATTGTTCATACCATCTATTTCATCCATAACGATGGCTATTTTTTTACGAGTTCTAGACATCATTTGGAGAACATTTTGATTACTCATATTATTACTTGTTATAGTATCTATTAATGATTTATTGCGAATATCACCGGCATCATATTTAACAATATCATAGTCTAGTTCTTTTAACAATTCTATTACAAAATGAGTTTTACCGCATCCAGGAGAACCGTATATATAAAACCCCTTTTTATAATTAATATTTTTACAATTTTCTTCAAATGCCATTAAATTTGTTTTTATTTCATTTGATATGACGTCTCGATTTAAAATAGTATTTATATTATTCATTGTCATATTACTATTTTGTTTGTGGTTATTTTTATGCTATTTCAAACGAATTGCATAAAAATATATCGAGAACACATGAGGTCGGAACGACCGAACGTGTTCGAGATTTATCTGGAGATAGTTTATCATGGAAGGATATCTTCTATACACATGTTCTCATCTATTGAATTATTTTTTAAATGCACTGAAGTCTGCAGTAATCGGAATATAAGTCGACCCTTTTGGTTGCAACGCTCCATAATAAGAATAATTGTCAATTGGTGGATTTCCTTGTGAATATCCGGGGGGGGATACTCCTTGCCCTTGCCCTTGTCCTTGTCCTTGTCCTTGTCCTTGTCCTTGTCCTTGTCCATATCCGGGGGTAGCCAAATTATTCAACGCGGTTGCAGTTCCAACACCGGCGTCTTTTAATAATCCCACGGTTCCGCTTGCTCCAGATTTTAATAAATCGGCGGTTCCACTAATACCAGAGGTTAAGAGATTGGTTGCACCGGTTGCACCTGCAGTTAATAGATTGGTTGCACCGGTTGCACCTGATGTTAGGAGATTGGATGCACCGGTTGCACCGGAAGTTAATAGATTCGATGTAGTATCTACGGTTTTACTTATCGCATTTCCTGCGGTATCTACAGTTTTACTTATCGCATTTCCTGCGGTATCTACGGTTTTACTTATCGCATTTCCAGTGGCATTCACTGTATTGCTTAAGACACTACCGCCCGACCCACTATCCCCCACTCCATTATTGCATCCAGCAGATGGACATGCAGGACATACTGGAGGAACAATTTGCGTTTTCAGTAAATAATCATTCGAATATTTTCCAGTCATTCCTGGGTCGGCAGTGGAAGTTTTCCAATACCAATACCATTTATAGTAGTCAGAGTCGCTTGAATCACCGTTGTTATTCTCTTCGACGTCTATATCTTTTGCATTATTCGACACTTGGTCGCTGTCGGTTCCATTATCAACCCCCGTTTCTGTAAATCTGGCCATATTTAATATTACAAACCTATCGGATTGGTCTCTTTTAATTAATACAACCAATGTATATCCGATATATTGTACATATAATATTTGTATCGTATTGTCTTCATTATTTATTATCCATGGTGAAAATGACGCACTTGTATTAACTTTACTAGCTAAAGTATTCGGAATAGATTTGTATTCTTGTGATAGCCCAGCTGTTCTATTATATACCAATATACTACCCGTCTTGTTTACTATAAGATTTGCATTCTTTATATCGAACTTTACATCCCAACTTAATTGATATACTTTATTCGATAGACTATATAACGGTTCAATTACCATCTTATTATTATTAGGGCTTACATCAGTCGTTGTTTGCTTCAATATATTAAGGGGCTTATCGGTATACATAGATGCCTTCATATTTTCAGTAGAGGCTGATGGAATAAAATATGTATATAAATGCTTGGGGGAAAATGATTCTTTATTAGTGTCGCTCGGAGTTGCTTTTATTTGCATTGCGTGAATATAAGTATCCGTATTCCATGGAATATAAAATAGTTGATATTGGCCAGTTGTTAGACATTTGGTAGTATAATATGGAATCGTTGCATAGGAACTAGTTATTATAGAAATCTTACTCTCGGCGCACTCTTTAACTTCAGTGCCTGAAACATCGCGCGTAGAATATACTCCATCTCTGGTTTGAATATGCAGTTTAACTATACTAGTTCCTGATAAATCTACATTACCTTGGACAGGACTGGAACTAAGATTTCCAATAAACTCCTTCGAATCAACTTCCACCATATTTGCGTTTTTCCGGTCTATAAATATGTTATCATACAATTTTACTATTTTCCTAGAAGAATATGGTGGTATTTGGATTTCTGTTTGGGGGACTGTTTCGGGTTTTTTATCGGCTTGAAATTGAACAAATCCTTCTTTTTCCCCTTTATTTACTGGTAGTATTGGATTTTTTAGCGTTATTATAGATATAACTAAAACTACTAATAGCAATAAAAAAATAAAAAGTGGAGATAGTTTCATTACTTACTATATACTATATATATAGTAAAGACGAAAATGTGGTAAAAAATTGAAAAAAGAACCCAAATAAAGTATATAAGTATAGCCGAAATATGTCTAAACTCCGTTGTCTTTCTACCGTATTTGACGCAACAACCGAGTATGAAATCGGAATCGATGAAGCTGGTCGCGGGCCATTATTTGGCAGATTATATGTAGCAGCAACCGCGTTGCCTAAAGTGGCCATTATTGAAAGAGAAACGGGGAACGTATTATTCCACCACGATAAAATGCGCGATTCGAAAACCATTAAATCGCGCAAAAAAATACAAGAATTGGCTGCGTATATAAAAGAAAATGCTATAGCCTGGCATATAGAATATGTCGAAGCCGATGTTATAGATACTATCAATATTCGTCAATCCGTATTGATGGCCATGCATGAATGTGCAAAACAAATGATTGTAAAATTGCGCGAACATGCAACCATTCCACATGAACATATCAATATCGAGCGAGAATATATGTTATTGGTAGACGGTTGCGACTTTACACCACATATGATATTTGATGAATCCACCCAATCTATGAAGGAAATACCACACGAAACAATTGAAGGCGGTGATAACAAATATACTTGTATAGCAGCGGCAAGTATATTGGCGAAAAATGAGCGGGACACCTATATAGAAGAATTGTGCGAGAGGTTTCCGAATTTGCATGAGCGATATGGAATTGCTAAAAACATGGGATATGGAACAAAAACTCACCGCGACGGTATCGATGAACATGGTATAACTCAATGGCACCGAAAAACCTATGGGTTATGTCGCACTGCATGTATGAATCCCATATAAGCTTTATCCTTCTATGATAAATCATCTCCGGATAAATCTCGAACACTTTCGGTCGTTCTCGCTAACGGTAAATCTTCCATTCCATCTCTCCTAAATATTCGATTATACCGAAATCATCATTTCCTTGATATCGGATAATTGAACCGTCATATATTTGGTTTCACAATCCATTAAACTATATCCAATCAATAATGCATCTTGGGCTTCCAAATAAACAAATCCCAAAGAATATTCCACTTTTTTCTTTTCAAACGTTATCCAAGGAGTATAACATTTAGGAAGATAGGTAGTTGCATCTATTATTACAAACATTTGATAATAATATCGTCGGTCTTCATAGCTCACTGTATGACATAAAAACCATATTTCATTGTTTATGCGGACCCCATTGGTTGACCCGCGCAAATGACTAAATACTCTTGGTGTGGAATATTCGCATATAGTATGAAATAAACTGGGGATTTCTTCTGTATCAGAATATGGAATTACTTTTCCAACGACCAATGGATACCATTTATAAATAAAATATAAATCCTCTTCTTTTTCCCCAATAATAACCCAATTTTTCTCTATTTCCGACGCACCCGGTTTCTGTAATAGAACAGAGTTTTTCACTGTGCGATGTTCTTTCGAAACAATACCGTGTTCTATGCGAATATTATGAAGATGAACTCCGCGATTACAATTATAAAATATAGTATCGTTATTTTCATATAATCGCACGTCTTCTAATCCGACATAGACATTGTCTAACACCGTATTATATCCCAATATAAACTCGGGAAAATCAGGATGTGGTTCGAGCATTGGGGGGGAACTAGTGGTATTATCGCAGTTTAATAGCCGAAATGTTGAAACCACATTTTTCGTGGTTATATTTGGTTGGTTAACATATCCACCATGTTCATCAATCCTATAATTAACATATCGTTTTACTACGGTGAGTATTTTACCCGTTTTGTCTAAACAAAGACTCGGTGTGCTAGGGTATAATCCTTCCAATTCATCCGATAGCGTATTTCCGATAGTATATAACGGCGATACATCTAGCACCGAAGACGCAACCGATTTATCGCACAATGCCTCCGCATAAAACTTGTAATTGCTTATAACGTTTTTAATACTCGATTCATCTATATTTGGATGAGATACAAGACTCATGCAACATTTAGGAATATCGTATTTTTCGGGATTTGTATAATATCCTAAAATACTCAATTCGAAATCCAATTTATACTCATATGCATCTTTCTCCGTGAACAAATAATCCCGGGTTGGGTAGGTATTCCGGGATTTATCCGCCAATAAATAAAATGCATAAGCCAATTTATTTTTACCAGATAATCGATAATGTGTAATAATTTCCACCAAGTTCTCTACTCGATTTGGAAATACTTCATATGCATTCATCCACGCCTCAATCGCGCGAGTCATATCGCCGGTTTTTGCATAACATTTTCCAATGCGATAATAACTATACCAAATCTCCTCATGCCACCCTCCAATTTCGATGCGTTTTTTATACGTTTCTATAGCCAGGTCAATCTTTCCGGCGTCGTGATACGTATTTGCTAAATAGAATGTATAGCGGTCATTTTTTGGATATTCTTTTAACCCATTTTTCAATAATTCTATATCTCTAGCAAACTTATCGGATTTGCATCCACCATCGCCTATATCATTAATAAACACAATCGATTTTGTTATTGTATTTTGAACACATCCATGTGGAATACTGACATACTCATGGGTTACACCCCAATAGGTTATATTCTTGTTATTTTTAACAATACGCGTATTTTTATAAAAGAACTTGTCCGAACCTTGAAAAATACAATACGCGTCGTCTTGCAACATTTCTTTAAATACATTGGGGGAAATCTCTGGATTCAATTGAAATACCATATCGGCGTCCAGTAATAAAATATAATCCGCGTTTGACATATCGACACAGGCATTTAGGGCAACTGTGCGATTGTATCCGAAATCGCGGAATGGTTCTCTTACTATCTTACCGGAAATCCCGGCTTTATTGAAAAAGTCGGTTATTATTTCCACAGTATTATCTGTGCTACCAGTATCGCAAATACAATAGGAATCGATAATACCTACTACAGATTGTAATAATCTACTTATAATTCGGCTTTCATTTTTTACAATCATATTTAGACATAATGACGGGGTTGGTTCAGAAATAGAAAACTCTATAGACGGGTCCCAACAAACTTTAGACATATGCGTATTGTTGTATTATAAGATGAATGTTTATATACATTTGTCCATTTTATTTTTTCACTATAATATAACTATATCATGTCATTTACCCGTTTTCATGACGACCCTGTCCGCATTAAATACGGTTTAGAAATAAGCACTTATTCTGGAAGATACTCACTAGATACGCCTGGCCCCGGGTTGAATCTCCCCTATTTAGAAGATACCCAAATACGTATGCAAAAATGGGGAGCCAATCTCATGACAAATCCAATAAATATTGAAAGTGATTTACGCGGATTAAGTCGGCAACTAAACCGCGACCATGCTGACCTCAATAATTATAAAAATACAGCAGCACAAACCAGTAAAAATAGCTACGAAAAAGTCCAACCGTTTGTTGACGAAAGCCGGGCCAGTCATCCTGCATGGTCCTATAGAGATTTAGAACAAAACCACTGGGAAGTTCCGTTTTTAAATCCATTAGCCAATATAGAGAAAAAGTTCTATAATAATATCCATACACGTTTATTGGAAAAAGATTATTACGTTCCAACGGTTCAACATCCCATGAATCAGTAATTATTCATTTGCTGGCATTTAAGAGAACGCAATGCGAGGAATCGAGTATAATGTTCGACTATTATCATGGTATACCAATATAATAATATTATCGTAGTATACCGATATAATAATATTATATAGAATATATATAATATTAACCATGGAAATCGCAATACCGTTAGTTGCTTTAGGAGCATTATATGTTATGAATAGACAACCTCAACGAGAACCCTTTAATAATATGTCCAATGAATTGCCAAATACAAACGTTCCCAATAGAAATTATCCAGATGAATATAATTTGGTTGTTCCAGAATTGGAAAAAACATCGAAACTGTCTACCATAAATCGTTATGACACCCAATCTGCATATACAGACAAATATTTTTCACCCGATAATAATGTTAAGTATACCGCAAAATCGGAAATGGCTGCGATAAATAACAATGCGTCCTATTATTCTCTTACAGGAGAAAAAGTCGATAGTAGCTATTACACCCATAATAATATGGTTCCCTATTTTGGCGGGTCTATTCGTTCTAGAAACGTGGAGGCGAATACAAATGAAAGTGTCTTGGATAATATGATTGGTACCGGGTCGCAAACACAGATTAAACGAGAACAAGCCCCTTTATTTACACCCGCTGAAAATTATCAATGGGCAAATGGTGCTCCCAACCAAACCGACTTTTTACAATCGCGTGTCAATGTAGGAATGCGTATGGCAAATGTAAAACCATTCGCGGAAGAACGGGTTGGTCCCGGATTGGGTCTAGGGTTTACGAATGACGGTGCAAATGGATTCAATTCGGGCATGACCATGCGAGACGAATGGCTTCCTAAAACCGCTGACCAATTGCGCGTTGATAATAAAAAAAAAGCAACCGGTCTTATGCTGTTTGGACACGAAGGACCCGCACTTAGTCGCATTACAAATATAGGGTCGATTGGACAAATGGAGAAAAATCGACCAGATACCTCATTTGATATGGGGCCAGAGAGATATATGACTACTACTGGGGCGGTAAAAGGTCAAACTATGCATTCTATACCCATTGACCGTCATGTGTCTAGACCGGAAACGACAATGGAATACGCCGGTGCAGCCGGACATGCAAACGCAACTCAATATATACCCGGTGAATATATGCCATCTACGAATATCGACCTCGGGGCGGTTCCGCTTTCCGCAGCATCCGCAGTTGGTCGAAATTGGGCACATACCGAAGATTTCGGTATTAAAGCAGCAAAAGCATATAACAATAATAGAACGGAAAATAACCAAAATGGCGGATATTTTGGAGCTATAGGAGGCGCCATCGGTGCGGCAATGGCCCCCGTTCTCGATGTCATTCGACCATCCCGCAAAGAAAATACCGTTGGAAATCTACGCCCTTATCAAAATGCGAAAACAACTGTTTCCGAATCCTATATATTCAATCCAGCGGACCGTCCGGCAACCACTATTCGCGAAACCACCGAAAACTCCAAGTTTCATATGAATGTAAATGCGGGTCAAAACGGGGGCGCTTACAAAGTATCGGAGCATCAGGCTATACAAAATGCGCGACAAACCACCGGGGATTTCTATTATGCCGGCGGAGCCGGGGCCGGGGCGGATCGCCGGGCAACCCGGACATATGATGCCGAATATAATCAACGAAATAATGAGGTAAAATCATCTACGATTCAAGGCCGGATGGTTCCTGGGAATATGGCGCTAATGAACGGCGATATCAATATGCGACAAGTCGACCGCGATAGTTATTTGGCGAATAATCGCTCTATTGCTCCTACTATGCCACACCAAACCCCCGATATTGCTAATATGGGGCGGTTGGCGGGAAGTCAAGGGTCAAGTCTCTATAAAAATATACAATTAGACCGAACGAACCCGGAGATTTTATCCGCCCTTTCTAGTAATCCATACGCATTGAGTGTTTCTAGAGGTATTTAATAATACGCGCAGCAATTATCTGTTCTCTCAGTCTTAGGTTTGAACATGGGAATGAGCAGGGGGCATACCAATCATTGATTTTACCTCATTCAATATAGGTACAGTGTATGGATCGATAATATCCCTTAGTTTTTCCACATAGGTCTGTATTATGTCTATAAAGGAAAATACCAATATATACATACCCGCCGAAAAACATATTTTTCTGTCTAAATCGGAAAATCGTATTTTCTCTTTTCTATAATCGTTGAATCTATATATCAAAAACAACGCAAGTAATACCTTGACTATAAAATTAATAAATAAAAATGTGGCTGGTTTATTTGCTAAAACGCCGACAATAAAGAGAAATATAATAAGATTAGATATCCATCCGAAATAATCTACAAATCTGGTTGCGTTATCATAAAACAGTGGACTATCTGTTAATATATCCGTTGGCATAATTATTTTACACTATAATTTATAAATATATTATATATTCATGACATACAAAATAATATGTGTTCTCCACATTATGATGATGAGAACAGTTGTGCCATTATTTCGGCTTCCATGTTTTGCGCTGCTGGTAAGAATATAGACATTAATATATTGTCGTCGCGGAACCGGACCGTATACTCTTGCTGGATCTTATTGCGGCCAATGCGTCCCATCGCTTGTATGATTTTCTGCTGAGTCATATTCTTCAAATCCTTGCCTATAAATCCATGACAGAACTGATAATTGGTTCCGTATATATAATCCGATGACGCGATAATGATAAATAGCTTTTGATTCATGGCCAATCGCTTCATAATCTCCATATATTGTGGCGGAGTGCTCGCGTCAAACATACCGACCCCCAATATAAGAAGAAGTTTGTTGTTGGTATCCACGTTCAACAACATTATATCCTTGACAGTCTGTTCATCTATATCCGGTATGAACGCGTTCGGAACTATATCTTGCCCCGGGGCTAGCCATAGATATTGATGTTGTTGTGTATTCGGTAAATAGACCTTGTCCATACTGACTACTTGGATCTGGCTTCGCAATTGTTCCACTTCGGCCTTTAGGGATTTGACCTCGCTACTAAAGTTCTCGCGCTCCATCTTTTTCGATTTATCTATATCCTTGCCCATTTTATCCTCCAATGTCTTTTCCAATATATCGAGCTTCTTTTGACAGGTATTGTTTCGCTCGATTTTATCGAGCATACTCAGTATAACTCGTTCGGGTATTTTCGTCTGATGAATAAAGAACGCGCCCATTTTCTGTATATCTTCGGCTAAATAGATAGTGGGTCCATCCGTCAGGGTATGCGCGTCTGCAGTTGTTAACAAAACGCCGGAATGATTTGTCCGAGGTGCAGGTGGTGGTGGAGTGATTGCGGGCTGTATCGATACACTCGTCTGTCGGAAAATCGTTCTATCAGCAGTCGACTGAACCGTTTCGGCGCTTTGAATCTTCCGGATACTATCACCAGCTCGCTTATTGGACGGCGATGCGGGGGCTTTTGATAAATAGGCATGCATAGCTGGCCATGTATCTGGGTTGATTTTCGTCAACAAATCCAAGTAGTAGATTTTCATGCCATTCATCGAGACATTGCGCATATCTCCGTCAAAATAATATTCCATTTTGTATATCTCATCAATAACGGACGCCGTCGCGTTGACGTAAATAATAAACCGGATGATTTCTTGCAAATCGAAATATCTGAGTAGCGACTTGTTTTCATTACAATGTATAGCACACTCTTGCAACTTCACATAATCCGAGAACAATAGATGCGGTAAGGCTTGTTTCCCCGAAGCGCTCAGAATCGATATAGATTTCTTGCAATCATAGCTATGAATCGAATGCACTTCCGCCCCGTCAAACTTATATCGGAAATCCATTATTGTGGGCGCCATCTCGTGCTCTTTCGGCAACGTGGCACACGATAATACCATTTTGGAAATACGATTTTCCGCCCAATTTCGGTGTATTTGTTCGTGCAAATCATGCGATTCATAGTCCATTGTTATTGTAGGCTCGTCCCAATATGTTATAATATTCGACTCGGCATTGAACGCCAACATATATTGCATCGCGACCAAATAGGATTTGACATCACATATCATAATCTCCACCTTATCGCCTACGCTATTGTCGACCTTTCCAATACCGCCCGACCGCCGGTTTATCGTGTAATCTGTCGCCGCGAAATAATGCAGGCGAATATCTGACGCCGTCTCACATCCAAATGCAAATGCAATGCGTTTTTCCACCGAAATAGCGCTTTTTGCTAGTGCGAGACCAACATGTCTGGCAACACACACGAATATGACCCTATGGCCATTGGATAGTCCAATCGGCGACATGGTTTTCCCAGTTCCAGTAGGAGCCATATACAATACCAATTTCGGGCAACGATTGCGATTGAAAATCGAAAACAGCTCTTTTTGATGCGAATACAAACACAAATCTTCATATTTCAATAAGTAGGGGTTTTGTTCGATGATTTGATGCGCACTAGCCACCACATCGGATATAGATGTTATTAATTTCGCATGGTCTATTATCGCAGAAACAAATTGCTTGACGTATGGATTGATGTGCTCAATCGAATTGGTTCCAAACTGCACCAACGAATATACATAATATACGTATGGTTTATCTCCCGGAACGTTGTTATGACCGCCTGCACCGGCATTTGTCGCCCGGGGTTTATCGGGTTTCTTGGAAGATTTCGCGGAGGTTGTTGTTGGCTTATATGTGAGTTCCAATGCCATTTGTTTTGTCAATAAATGCTGGCAAAAGTCCAATAATATGTATTCGAATATATATCCCCGGCTTGTGGAAATATCCATATTTTCAATGCGAATCGAATCGGCTCGCTTTAATGTCTTGCCGTCTTTTTGTAGAGTAGCCGGGACGGTGTATTTACGCCCAGTATTTTGTTCGTATTTATCGACCATCTCCGCAATAGTAGACTTGAAGTATTTATCGTATAGGCATGATTCATTCGATGGGGTTTTTTCTAATTTCATAAATTGTATTATAGATAAATGCCGATTCGTCTTAATATTCACATTAGCACTACCTTCATTTATCATTCTCAATATAGCCAATTCTGTCTCTGGAACAGATATTTCAATACTATTCCATTCAGCGCGAGAGAGTTTTGATTGCGTTAAATCCATTGTTTCGGTATAAGAGTTCGAGGTCGAGTTCGGAGAACAGAGATATAATAATATTGTGGTTATATATCTATCTCATTTTTATAAATACTATTTTCAATTTTCTGTAATAACATACATAAAACATAACAATCATATACATATAATACCATATGTATATGTTATCTAGATTCTTCGGAGAACCGTCGAAAAAAATCGGATTTGAAGACGTTAAATATGTGGTCGACCATCCTACGCAATATCTACTAATAAATACTTTACCTGCAACCGAACAACGATGTCTCATTAAAACGACCTTGCCATGTGCAGTGGAAGAAACTGCTATTAATGAAAAAATAACGCAAATGCAAATGAAAAAATGCGTCATCGTTTTGTATGGCCGAAACTCGGCGGATATAACGGTGGAAACCAAATACAAACAGTTGAGTTCTCTCGGATTTGCGAATGTGTATATTTACGCCGGGGGATTATTCGAATGGCTTTTATTGCAAGATGTCTATGGATTCGCAGAGTTTCCAACCACGGAAAAGGAAATCGATATACTGAGATTTCGCGCAAATAAAATGTTCAATGTTCCGCGAATCGGGTATTAAGAGAACCGCGATTCTATAAACGATTTTGTCTCCGTATATCCACCAATAAATCGGCCGTTTACAAATACTATGGGGAATGTTCGGTGATTACTACCCGATAGTTCTTCTATAAATTGGAAAAATAGCGGTTTCGAATGTGCTATATATTCTTCGCATGGAACTTCGTCCACAGATTGGGTCGACTTTTGCAATAATTCTATGGCCATTTTGCAATAAATGCACCCCGGTTTCGTATAAATAGTATACATATTATCCATTGGGCGTAAATAATCCATTATTATATTATTGTCGTATAATATATATACATATAATCCAAATGAATCTAACGGCTTTTTTGAATAATAGGGGTATCCATTCTTTTGACGAAGGACATAGCCAACAAGTTCCACAACAAGTGGAAGATTTAATACGATTAACGAATGCACCCAATATTACGGTTCTCGAAATCGGATTTAATGCCGGACATTCCGCCGAAGTGTTTTTGAAAAACAATCCAGATTTGTCATTAGTTTCTTTCGATTTAGGAGAATATCGCTATGTCTCGCCTGGAAAAGAATATATTGATGCAACTTATCCAAATAGACATACATTGATAGTAGGCGATAGTAGAAACACTATTCCTGCATATATAGAAAAGAATAAAGGGACCACATTCGATTTTATTTTTATTGACGGAGGACATGATTACACCATCGCAAAAACCGATATAGAGAACTGTTTTCATTTAGCAGATAAAAATACGATTGTTGCGCTTGACGATACCATGTTTACACCAGGATGGGAACAACATTATACGATTGGTCCTACACAAGCGTGGACGGAATATATAGAACAAACCAAAATAATGGAATTGGGTAGAAACGATTATTGCGCCGGGCGAGGTATGGTCTGGGGGAAATATTCATTTGCGACAAAACTCGATTACGCATAAATATTGCGCCGAGCCCATAACTGTCCATAATGATATGTTTTTTGGGTATTACGTTGGTCAGTTCTATATTCCGGATAAATTTGTAATATAACTTGATTATTGTAGATAATGGAATCTTCTTGATCCACTAAATTGAAAAACAAATCAAACTCGTGAATCTTATTGACATTTTTATGGATATCACCAAAATAAAGTTCTCCTAATAACCCGGGACCCGTTGGCGCTAATGAGTTTTTTCCGTAATATCTTGTATTTACATTGTCAACAATATGTTGAATACAGTCCAAAAATAATGGATTTTTCGGTTTGGCTATAATAAGTCCATTGTAAATACCATATATATACTTATCCGAATAATCGGGTCTTTCTAAAACCAAATGTTCTCTATCCATGATATCAATAAACTTGAATCCATTCATACATTGATATTTTATATCTAAATATACGCCACCGTGTATATACATGACGCAATACCGCCATAAATCAGCTTTATATGCGCCTGGAATCAATCTAGCATACGCATCTGCTACATCGGCTTCAAAATGCGTTTTGATAAACTCTATACAATCATTATCATCAAATAAAAAATATTCTAATTCGGGGTTGCATTTTTGAATACTATCGATTGCATTTTGCATATGTTGAGGGACTTTTTTCGTCTGCCATGTTTGAAATAATTTTTTGGGGATATTGCATGTCGGCTTACTGACCGGACTAATATATGGATTAATTATACGATGTTTTTCTTGTAAAAAGGAATATATATATTTGGCGGGGTCAATAACTGTTATGTAATACAAATATGCTAAATAAAATACAATCGCAATTATACCTACAATAATGAATATTTTACCTGGGTTTTTCTCGATGATTTTCATGTCTGGAAATCGCATAGTTATAATAGTATATATACTCCTTGACATAAAATTGATTATGAAGAGATATAAATATATATCTTCATATATTCTATTATTATAAACCTACCTACTTAAAAATGTCTGCTACAAATTGCGAAACCCGTCTCCCTATTTTGGTATCTATCGAAGGAAATATTGGCGCCGGAAAAAGCAGTATTCTCCGCAAAATGAAAGAGAAATATGCAGACAATCTCGACGTTGTATTTGTAGAAGAACCCGTGCATATCTGGGATGGGATTCGAGATGAGTCCGGAACGCCCATGTTGAAATTGTTTTATGAGAACCCGGAAAAACATGCATTTGCATTTCAGCAGATGGCATATATAACACGTATAACATTATTGCGCAAAACGATAAAGGAGAACCCGCGATGTAAAATACTTATTTGCGAGCGGTCGCTGGATGCCGACCGGAATATTTTCGCTAAAATGTTGTTCGATGACGGAACCATCAGTTCAGTATATTTTCAGATATATTGTTTGATGTTTGACGAGTTTACCAGCGCGTTTCCAATCGACCGATGTATTTATATCGATGCCGACCCGGATGTTTGTCTGGAGAGAATTGCGCGACGTTCCCGTGATGGAGAATCGGGGATTTCGATTGATTACCTGGAAAAATGCAAGCGATATCATGATGAGTGGCTGTTGAATACGCCGATTTTGCATTTAAAAACGAATGAAAATGCGACGTATGCGACGGGCGATTTAGACGATTGTGGAAATAAATGGATTCGGCAAATCATGGAGTTTATAACTATTACTTAAATAAGGTATTAGGGTCCACTATTACGACGTTTGGTGAGAATGGCGGTGTCGGGGCGGACACTCGCGAGTTTGTTGTCGCTGTCGCTGTCGCTGTCTATCTCGTTGTCGCTGTCGATGTTGTTGTGTTGTTGTATTTCAAGGGGGGGTTTTTCTAGTGTAATTTTTTTTACGGTTCCTATGGGGTATAATTTTACCCTATTGCTATTGTCTTGATTGATATCTGTAATATCAGGTTCTTCAATATACCGGCGTAGTATATCCAAATATACAGAGAACCATATAAGTATATATTGTCTAGTATCTGAAATCTGTTCGTTGCTATATACTGTTGTATAAGCAACTGAAAAATCTAAAAACTTTAAATATACGGCATTAATGTCTGATTCGTTGGCATTATTGTCTTTTCTAACAACTTTGCTGGTTTGACTATAGTTTATTTTAGATGCGGGTATCGCTATAATTTCTTCAATATATCTATTAAGTTTGTCTATTATATTATTATATTTTAATTTGGATTCATCTACTGTATTGTATTTATATTTGGTTTCTATATATTTATGTAATTTCAGAAAATATTCTTTATAATTTTCGAATTGGTTTATATATGTATTTATAGTCGTTATATAATCGTTATCATTATCATTATCAAACCATTGTCGTATTGTCTTTAAGTTTTCTATTATGGTATAAAAGGCTGTTGTAAGTATGTTATATGGGTTAAGTGTTTTATCTGGTAAGATTATATGTTCGTTTACGTATACATATACAAAGTCTTGATTTAAACTATTTATTATGTGGTTATTACTGGTATACTTATTATTCAAATATCTACATTTTGTCATAAACATAAAACTTCTATTCATATTCTGATAGTCATTTTTATCTGTAGTATCCGATATCATTGAATTATTTGATGTATGGTCATTCATAAATAACCCAATATTTAAATATTCACCCATTCGGTCTTTCACTATTTTTATAGTATTTTGTAATTTTTTGAAATATGGTTTATATGTCTTCTCTATAACATAGTTGTCACGGTCGTCTGTTTTTTTTGTAGGTTCGTCATTTAGTTTTTGTTCAATATAATGTTTGTTAGGACTTAAGTATCCACCCATATACGTATCTATAATAATAGCGTGGTTGTGCATGTTGTTTTCATCAAACTCTATATCCTTTACTTTCTCAATTATAGATGACTGAGATTGTGGGGTTTCAATAACACTAGCATCATCATCACTACTATTAACACTATCATCATCACTACTATCATCACTACTATCATTAGCAATATTACCATCAATCAATTGTGGTTTTACACCCCATGCTTGTTTTTTATCAGGTTGTTTAAACATCCCATCCACGATACGGACGGATATATCAAGCAATTTTTCATAGGGTAGAGTTTTTTGGTTTGGTGGTGGTGGTTGTGGTGGTCGTATTTCTGGTGGTCCTGGTGGTGTTGGTAGTTGTTCTGATGATAACATCCCATCCACGATACGGACGGATATATCTAATATTTTTGCATAGGATTCTTTCATTATTTTTTTGTTTTCTTTAACTATTTTTTCAAGTTGGGTTGCTATTTCATCATATATTCTGCTAATATTTGAAAGTTCTGTATCAGTAATGGATTCTTTATTTAAATTGTTATATAGTTTTGTCAATTGTGTTTTTAGGTCATTTACATCGGACTGGTGTAAGTTGCTTACTAAATGAAGTGCATCATTAAGTTTTTGTTTAATTTGAACGATGTTTGTTGGTGCACCGTCTACTGATGTAGTATTAGATTGTGTAAACATCCCGTCTACAACACGGACAGATATATCTAACAATTTGTCATATATTGTAGCCGTTTGCGATGTTTCAGTATCAACGACTTTATTAGGCGTAGATTGTGTAAACATCCCGTCAACAACGCGCACCGATATATCTAACAATTTGTCATATATTGTAGCCGTTTGCGATGTTTCAGTATCAACGACTTTATTAGGCGTAGATTGTATAAACATCCCGTCCACAACACGGACCGATATATCTAACAATTTGTCATATATTGTAGCCGTTTGCGATGTTTCAGCAACGGCGGCTGATGTCTCAGTATTAGATTGTGTAAACATCCCGTCCACAACACGGACAGATATATCCAACAATTTGTCATATATTGTGGACAATTCCGGGGTTAGTATATTTTGTTCATCGCCATCATTATCATCAGTTGAACTCACTGATACATCATCATCGGATTCATTATGTAAAAAACTATCTGAACTCACTGATAAATCATCATTATCTGACACAAACATCCCTTCCACAACACGGACAGATATATCCAACAATTTGTCATATATTGTAGCCGTTTGCGATGTTTCAGCAACGGCGGCTGATATCTCAGTATTAGATTCTGTAAACATCCCATCCACAACACGGACCGATATATCTAACAATTTGTCATATAATTTATAGTTTGCACTTATGTGGGCATTTTCAACTATTTTATCAACAAAATCCTTAGAAATAGTTTTAATAGTAGCACTTTTTACCGCATTATTTAGTATGTTGTTTACAAGAACGGGTGCTATTTCAGGCGTAGATTGTGCAAACATCCCGTCCACAACACGCACCGATATATCTAACAATTTGTCATATATTGTAGCCGTTTGCAATGTTTCAGTATCAACGACCGTCTCAGTATTAGATTGTGTAAACATCCCGTCCACAACACGCACAGATATATCTAACAATTTGTCATATATTGTGTCAGATTGTTCTGGTGAAGCAACTGGGACTTTATCAGTATTAGATTGTGTAAACATCCCGTCCACAACACGGAGAGATATATCCAACAATTTGTCATATATTGTAGCCGTTTGTGCTTGTGTATTGATTGGCGCAACTGGGACTGTCTCAGTATTAGATTGTGTAAACATACCGTCCACAACACGGACAGATATATCCAACAATTTGTCATATATTGTAGCCGTTTGCGATGATGCAACGACGGCGGTTGATGCAACGGTCTCTGATGTA
>Ga0209550_10001676_pt1 | contig 21211 bp, 19 predicted proteins | sample LauGreSuBDMM15SN_2_FD_187567 | JGI IMG/M metagenome (GOLD analysis project Ga0209550, IMG submission 187567) | Freshwater lake microbial communities from Lake Michigan, USA - Su13.BD.MM15.SN (SPAdes) (version 5) | ecosystem: Environmental > Aquatic > Freshwater > Lake | place: Lake Michigan... | reverse complement strand
ATAATATTTTTCCTTTAAAAAATAAAATCTATCGATGAATTCTTGATGAAATTCTGGCTTGCAAAGTAGATTCATTAAATCCTTCAAATCCTTGCCACAGCTTGATTGCGGATTGTCAGTGATATATCTTCGAATGATGGCTTTTTGGTGAAAAAGACATATTTGTATTGGAATATTTCCTAAAAGCTTTTTAATGTTATTTATATAACCTCTTTTTCCATCAATCGTAATGCTTTGAATACCTATATTTGCTTGCTTTATAGCCCCCTAATACCTTCTTTAAAATCTCTAATGGATTCAGTTTTTATTTCTTTGAGATATCACCATTTCAACTCTAAAATTGGTAATTTGATAATTTACCACTCTAACTTTATTTTTTTGGTTAAAATCGTCCAAAAGCCTCAAGCTTTATGAACATACAACTTTCATTTTTGAGCAATTTTATCGCAAAAAAATTTTGTTATAATGGTAAATTTTAGAGTTGAAACGGTGTCACTTTTTTACAATCGTGAAAAACTAAAAAACCGAATTCTCTTCCAAAAAAAGTGGCGTCGATTAGGAGATTTATCGGTTGATCGAAATCTTGTAAAGTCTTTTCTAACAAGCCTTCGGACATATCGAACCTATCAAATTCTTTGTTTAACTTCGGATATGAAACATCTAAATTATTATAAATTTCCGCTAATGTTCTTCTGCCAAGAAGCCAGTCTTTGTAAGCTTTGGAGTAGTTTATTCTTTTACCTCTTTTTTCTACCCATTGGTAAAAACACGAACTACATCTAAAACGATTTTTTCCTCTTAATTTTCCATTTTTTTTGACTGAAAATTTACCGCATTTTAAGCATTTTTTTTGACATTTTTTTTAGTAAAAAAATAATATCTTTTTATCTAAAAAATAATATATCTTATAAATTTTTTATGAGATATATTTACGGAGGTATATAAAATAAGTCTCGAGAGGCAAAAATAGCATCACATTTTTTTAATTATGCCTAAGATTTTATTGAAAATCATTAGGAGGAAATTTATCTAGGTTGCCCAAGGATTGTGTCTAATAATTGTTTTATTAGTAGTACTGGATTAGATACTATTGTCGAGGGCGTATTATCAGGAGTTAAGGGCTTTGTAACAATTTCAGATACTTTTACTTTTTTGGAGCTTATCCCATCATGATCAACACAATTTATCGGCCTCCTCTCCATTTGCATACCCAACATTCTCATTTTTAAATCAAAATCTCTTCCTAAATCAAGTTGTTTAGGCTCAAAAGAAGTAAATATTTCTCCTGTTCGAGCATCTATAGCAAGCGATTCTCCAGATCCACCTAATGGAATTAATTTGGAAGATTTTATAACATTATCACCACGTTTTAATGGAATTAGTTTGGAAGATTTTATAGTATTATCACCACGTTTATTTAACATTTCTATTATTTCTGCACACATTTTTTTACTTCCTTCTTGGCCACCTGCAAGATGAACTTGTAGGGGTTCTGAGGAATTTTTAGCGATAATGTCCAAATGTTTTTTTAGTGACGATATTTCAGTAAGCTGATCAATATGAGTTAACATAGCACTATGAGTGGTCGGATTATAAACAGCAATTGCAACACATGGTCCAGCTCCAAAGGTTCCCAATATAGGTTTTTGACTATCTGCATTAGCAATAACTAACTCGCGCTGTGAAACTCCTCGAGCTTCATTTGGAGTAAAAAAACCCGGATTTTGCGTTTGCAAGTGGGAATTTGCTGAATTTATAAGATTATCCTGTTCATTATAAATCTGAATTGATTCTCTATAAGATGATGAACCAAAATGCTCTCTCCTATTTTCATTTTTTGGTCCAATATAAACATATTTGCCACGAACTTTTTTAAGATATTGCGAAAGTTCTTTTACGATTCTTTTTTCAACTTCTTTAGAAATAGTTGGCTTCAATCCACTAGGATCTCTCTCTCTTCCAGTTAACAACCTTGACGACCAGTTTAGAAGCCGTCTGAATCCACTAGCCCCCCCTTCTCTTCCTGTTTCAATATTTAAGAATTCAGCTATTTGCTCCATCGGCATTTCTTGTAGTGGACTTGAAGAGTTTCTTTGAATTGAAAATACTTCACCCCTCGACCCCCCGGAATTTCCAGTAAAAGTTACAATAGCGGATATACGATGATGACCCTGAACTTCATATCTTTGAATCGACATATTAAAAATTTTATTTTTATAGGACAAATTTTATTAATTATAACATTCAATTATATACATCTTTAAATAACAACATTTCTTAACATAATGCCTTAATTTGAAAATTATCAATTATGCTTTAATCAATTCATAAAATATTCAATATAAAAAATTGATTTTTTTAAACTCATTTATACTTCAAAAGTAATGCCATCTCAAGCCTTCAAAAAAAGGTTCCAGGTTACTTTCTCTTTGGCTCTAGATCGTTGATTATCGATGCTTTTTTGACCCCTCACCGCATCGCCAACAAGTTGGCTTAAGCGACCCTCAAGGGGAGAGTGATGACTCCGAGAGCTTTACGACTGTTTTTAAAATGTAGGTTTTAAAAACAAAATCAAGAAATCGTCTTTTGGTAAAAAATTATTTTTTAGAAATTTTTACTTTGGTTCTAGATCGTTGATTATCTAAGCTTTTTTGACCCCCCCCACGACTCCGTAGATATAACTACCGTTAAATCTACGGAGCCTGTACTTTGCTAAAAATAGCCGTTTAGGCTATTTTTTAACGCAAATAACCCTCAAGGGGGGAGCTATGGCACCGAAAACTTTGAAACTATTACAAAAATTTTAACGGTGTAAGCCATTGAGGGGGAGCTGGGAGCTGTGTCCCGTAGCATTAAAACTATTTTAGAAATTGTTATTTTACTTCTTCTATGATTTCTGCTTCATACATTTTTTGGTAAAAACCATTTTTTAAAACAAGCTCTTGATGAGTTCCCGACTCTACAATTTGGCCATCTTTCAGAAAAATAATTTTCTCAGCCTTGATGATTGAAGACAATTTATGAGCAACGGTAATAACGGTTTTGTCGCGAGCAAAATTAAACATTGCTTGATTGATGTATTTTTCATTTTGATTATCGAGCGCCGAAGTCGCTTCATCAAGCAGTAAAATTGGCGAATCCTTGATAATAGCGCGCGCAATCGCAATTCTTTGCCTTTCTCCGCCCGATAATTTTATACCTTTTTCGCCAACAAAACTATTAACTCCAAGCGGTAAATCTTTGATGAAATGTAACGCTGAATTTTCTTCAATAATTCGCTCCACAATTTCTGCGGTAATTGATTTATCGACATAGGCAATATTTTCTAAAATCGTTCCCGAAAAAATAAAACAATCTTGAGAAATATATGAAAAATTTTTGCGTAAATCTGCGAAAGATAAATTGCGAATATCTTGGGAATTTAAAGAAATTGAACCCTTATCGATATCATAAAATCTTAATAATAATTGCAAAATAGTACTTTTGCCAGAACCGCTAGAGCCAACAATGGCAATCTTCTGGCCTTGTTTTATTTCTAAATTGAAATTTTTTAAAACATCAAAATCTTTGCGACTTGGATAAGAAAAAGATATTTCACTAAATTTTATATCAATATTTTTTGTTTCAATAAATTTTTCAAAATCTAATTTTTCTTTCACCGGAGATTTAATATCAAGTAGTTCAAAAATTCTCTCCGCTGAAGCTGATGCGCTTTGCAATTGACCAGCAATTTGGCTTAATGCAACCAATGAAGTTGCTGAAATTATTGAGTAAAAAAGAAATGAAGATAAATCGCCAGAGGTCATTTTATTACTCAAAACATCTTGACTACCAATTAAAATAACCACCGCAATTGAACCGAAAGCTAAGCATATGACCATTGCAACCATCAGCGATTTTATGCGAATTTTTTCAAGAGCCATTTTTAAAGAATCATCTACAAAATTCTTGAAATTGCGCACCTCTTTATCTTCACATAAATAAGATTGAATTGTTTTGATGCCGTTTACAGACTCTTCAATGTGCGAAGATACAAATGATAAAGAATTTTGTACTTTATGCGACAAATTTTTAATCAATCGGCCCAAAACAAAAATTGGCATTATGGCGATAGAAATTAATAAAAATGAAATTATGCTAAGCTTGGCGCTGGTAAGAAATAAAAAAAACATTCCGCCCAAAAAAAGAATTAAATTTCTTAACAAAAAAGAAATTGTATTGCTTAAAACATTATAAAGAATTGCGGTATCAACCGAAAGCCTAGAAACCACATCGCCGGCCTTGGTAATTTCAAAAAATTCTGCGGAAACTCGAATTATGTGATCATATATTTTTTTGCGCAAATCGGCAATAACTTTTTCGGAAGCCGAATTGATTAAATAAGATCGATAATAGCCTGCTATCGACATAATTCCAACCGCCAAAATAAAAATTATTAAAACTAAATTTAACGAAAATTGATCGCGTTTTGCAAATCCAAAATCGATTAAATATTTAATGGCTTTACCAAAAAATAATACCATCAAAGCCGTGATTAAAAGCGCTAATAACGCAAAAAATACTTCTTTTTTATAAGGCTTAAAATAAGGAATTAGCGCTGATAATTTGCGAATATTCGCAGTTTTTTTTGAAGAATTTTGTGGCGTTGTTTTTAATGAGTTATTCATTTTTCAATTGAGAATGTGAACCATCGCAAAACATGCTATTTTTACTATGTTTACAACCGCAAAAATAGACTGTTTTATTGTCTTCGGCAACATAAGAAATAGACTTCATAACACTAGATCCATCTGGATTCTTATAAGATTTGTGTGCGCCATCGCAAAAGGGCTGGTTTGAAGATAAGCCACATGAGCACCAAGAATATTTTTTACCCGCCTCAACTTCAACTTTATATGAACTTTTTTGGGCAATTTTTGGTAAAGTATTAGTCATAATTTAAGATGTAATTTTGATTAAGTCTTCGATATCGATAATATCAAAATTTAATTGTTGCGCCTTTTCATAATATTGCAAATCTTTTAGCAACTTAATTTCGTTTTTACTTGGCACAACAATAACAACTTTATAAGAATCATGTTGGGAAGTTTCGGAATTTATTGCGCGATTTATAAGCTCATAATATCTGTGGTTGCTAAGTAGCATTATATATCTTTTAAATTTTATATTAAAGTTTTCTTCTGCCATTTTATCGTTTTTGGCCTTGCTTGCAAAATATTCAAAAATGTAGTTTGTGCCTTTAAAATCAAGAATGAAAAGCTTATTATTTTTTACAAAAGCAATTTCACAAAGCATCAATTTAGATTTTTGTTCATCAAAATTTTCAGGCATAAAAAGATTTTTATTTACGATGAAACCTTTATTTTTAACGAAACTCAAAGCATCAATTATTAAATTTTTTGAAACCTCGCTGTTAGCCGGCTGGAACAATTCATGAAATCTATAATCTTCTTTTTCTTTCATAACTTGGTTTTGCGCTGAATTAAATTTTGCAACAAAATCCGCAACATTTTGATTAACTTTCGATATTAAATTTTGATTTTCCTGAACTTCTTTTTTGTATGAATCGCTAATTTTTTCATATAGGTCTTTTCCTAGATTTTTCGCGGTTTCATGGGTATCGTTAACTATATTTAAAATGGCATTAGTTATTTCTGAATGAACCGATTCATGATCACTATTTTTTTGATTTAATATTTCATATTTTTTCTCAAAATCAGCGCGCAATTCCATTTCTTTTTCTTTTTCTTGCCTAACCATTCCGACCTCGATTAAAAGCGCTTCAACCCTATCTTGGTAACCCTTGATAGAACTCAAAAGTTTAGCGTCAAAAGATCTTAATTCAGAAGTTTGCGTATCAGATTTTTCTCTCAATTCTTTTATTTCTTTACCTGAGTTAATTCTATAATGGGAATAGCGAAAATAAACATACAACATCATGATTGCCAAGCCGATGTTACTAATAATGATATAAATCATATTTATCTAATAGAAGTTATAATGATATGTTGTCAATTAACCTAACTCCCTCTAAATAAACTGCAATAAATATTCGACGCTTTTTTGGAGAAATTAAGTCCATATTCAATTTAAGATTATCTTCATTTCTAATTTCAAGATAATCAATTTTTTCAAAACCATTTTCGAGTAATTCACGCTTCTTTTCTTCGATTATTTTTGGGTTAATTTTAATTTCATTAAGAACTTTATATATCATTGAGGCCTTAATTTTATTATGTGCAGACAATCTTTGATTGCGCGAAGACAGCGCCAAACCCGAAGGCTCCCTCACCGTTTCAACACCTAATATTTCTACATTAAAATTTAAATCTTTAACTAATTTTTTAATAATCGCTAATTGCTGAAAATCTTTTTCTCCAAAAAAAGCATAATCCGGATTAATTATATTAAATAATTTAGTAATTATCAAAGCAACTCCATCAAAATGACCTACTCTATCCTTGGCGCACAAACAATCAACCATCGCAGTTGGAACAATTTTAAAAGAAAAATTTTCATCATAAATTTCCAAATTAGACGGAGCAAACAAAGCATCAGCGCAACTATTGCTTAAAATTTTGACATCATTTTCTAAATTCTGCGGATAAAGTTCATAATCTTTTAAATCATTAAATTGCGCTTTATTTACAAAAATATTCACAATTACAATATCAGCATGTTTTTTAGCGTTTTCAATTAGCGCTACATGTCCATCGTGAAGCGAACCCATCGTAGGCACAAAAGCTATTATTTTGTTTAATTTTTTATTGTCATTTACAAAATTTTTTACATCGAAAATGTTATTAAAAACTTTTAAATTTTTCATAATTTTTATATTTTTTCAAATTCCAAAACACGAATTATTCCACTCAAATCTTTGGCAGAATCAATAAATTTAAAATTAAATTTTTCAAAAATATCGATAACTTCTTGATGTTGATTATAACCAATTTCTAAAAAAATATTTCCATTATTTTTCAAAAATTTTCTAGATTGATTAGCGATGTTTCGATAAAAATCCAGCCCGTCCAAACCTCCGTCAAGAGCAATTCTTGGCTCATAAAGCCTAACTTCATCTTGTAAATTTTCAATATCGGCAGTTGGAATATAGGGTGGATTAGAAATTATAATGTCAAAAATCTGATTATCCTTAAAATCTTTAAAAAGATTTGATTCTAAAAATTCTATTCTTTCAAAAACTTCATTGGTTTGGGCGTTTTTTTGGGCAATTTCAAGAGCTTTTTTGGATATATCAACAGCGAAGCCGTGCCAATCTTTAAAATGCTTTGTTAACGAAATTATCAAGCATCCCGAGCCGCATCCAATTTCGCATAGATTTAAAAAAGATGAGCTTTTGTATTTTTTAATTATCATCTCAACTAAAGTCTCCGAATCTGGTCGCGGATCTAGAACATTTTCATCGACATAAAAATTATTGCCAAAAAATTCACGGTTATTCGTTAAATGCGTTAATGGAATTTTTTTTATTCTCTTATGAATTAAGTCGAAATATTTTTCTATTTGGTCTTGGAAAAGATTAATGTGCGTGGATTTAAAAATAATATCTTCTTTGGAAAGCTTTGTAACAAAAGATATTAAAATTCGTGCTTCTAAAATGGCTGAGGCGATTGAGTTCTTTTTAAGAATCTCAACCGCCTCTTTAATAGCGCTTTCAATATTCACTTCTAAAAAATTATTTTAGAACTTTCCAATTATTTCACGAACCGGAACTTCATTGATTAGGAATTCAAGATTTTTTTCTCTTCTAACATCAAATTGTGCAACAGTATCTTTTGAAACAGAATTTTTTGAAGCTATTTCATTTGAAACATCTGATAATTTTTCAGATATGTTATTTAAGAAAATATCATAATTTTGTATTTGACTTTGTTGAGCTTGCTCACTTGTCAAATCAACTCCGTTTGAAGGAACTGTAGGCTTTTTAGATTGAGAAAGTTGTTTAAATTGACCTTTTAAATGAGCAACAAGGCTCGCAATTTTCTCAACCTTTACAGTTATTCCACCAGATGGATAATTGTCATCTGATGCACTTATTGCATCACCCGTAATGTTGATTTTATAAGAAGCATTGCTTAACTCAACATTATTAATCTTAATGTTTTGTACATATTGAACTGGTAATTCTTGTACTTGAGTTGGATCAACTGGAGGAGCTTCTCCTTGCTCTTGCTTAACTGAAGGTGTCAAGGTTAATACAACATCAATAACAACATTATGTTTAGATAGTTCAGATTCTACAATTGTAGCAACCAAAGGGGCTTGTTGCGGATTGTTAGGATCAATATTAGCTACTGGAGCTTGATTTGCTGGGTCAACAGGCATAGCTACTGGCTGAACACCGCCATTTTGACTTGCAACAGCTTGGGCAACAGCAGAGTTACCATCAACTGGAGGCGTCATTGGAGGCTGATTCGCTGAAATAGAAGGTTGATTCGGATCAACAACTGGCGCCATATTAGGCTGAACCATTCCAGCTTGTTCAGGTGTAAGTGGAGGCATTTGCTGAAGATTTGGATCAATCATAGCAACTGGATTTATATTAACTTTAATTTCTTCGGTTTTAATTCCTTCGATAACTTTCTTCTCTAAAAGATTTTTATAGAAATCTATAACTGTGTAACCTTCTAAATCTTTGAAAGAAATGTTTATTTTGTTTGTGCGTTTGTCCGATTCATCAACTGAATTTTCTGATAAAATAGAAGTGCCAGAAGAAGCATTTACTACATTTTTTTCAGCATCAAGAACTTTAAAGCCAACATCATTATATTGGAATTTTGAAATGGCGCCATCTAGCAATGAAACCAAAATTTCTGGCTGACTAACAAACTCAACATCAAATAAATCTCCAGAGTTATCAAGATCTTGAACTTTTACTGCATCAGTAAGATTCACGACGAACTCATTTGAAAATATTCCAGAATTTGCTTGTAATTGTTTAATAACAACTTGTCTTTTTGCAATTAAATTAACAGGAACTGTAATTTTTAAATCAGAAATAACAATTTTTTGAGCAACTGGGAAGCCAGAAACCGCGATTTCTCCGGCTGAAACATAAGAGGAATTGTCAGCAATGAATTTGTTTATTTGCTTTTCAGATTGACCAGCTTTAAAAAACCAAAACACGCAATAGGACAGAACCAAAACTACCAAAACGATTGATAATTTAATTATTAAACTTTTTTTCATAATTTTTTAGTTTATTTAATTGTTTATTGAAATATTACGAGTTTCGTCAGGAACTATTAAAGTAAGCCCATCTAACTCTTTGGTCATTATTATTTGGCAACCCAGCCTTGAAGTTGGCGTTAGTCCAAAAGCTAAGTCAAGCATATCCTCCTCATCTTCCGAAGGAGAATCTAATTTATCATAAAATTTCTTATCCACGATCACATGGCAAGTAGAACATGCTAGTGAGCCTTCACAAGCTCCTTCTAGATTAATATTGTTGCTATGAGCAACTTCTAAAACAGAAGATCCGACTGGAACTTCAAATTCCTTCGCTTCTCCTTTTTCAATAAAAACGATTTTGACTTTTTCTGACATCAAAATAAAAGTATAAAATTAATTTGCAAAAAAAATTTACTCAAAATGTAAAAATTATTTTGAAGTAGATTAAAATTTATATTTAAAAAAACAATTTAAACTATTTAAAAAACAATATCAAACAAAATTTTAATAGTTGTATAAGTAGCAATTTTATATAAAATAATAAAAAGGTTAATTTTAAAAATAAACATGAATTTTACAAAATGTTAAAAATTGTTTTATTTCAGCCAGAAATAGCCGGCAATGTTGGAGCTATAATTCGATGCTGTGCGTGCTTCGATGCTGAATTTCATGTCATAGAACCCCTTGGTTTTCCTTTTGATTTACAAAGAATAAAGAGGTCTGCAATGGATTATATTGAGTCAGTTAAAATCGTGCGATACCCCTCTTTTGAAAATTTTTTTGCTGAAAATATTTTAAAAAGTAATGCACGCCTCATATTAGCCTCAACTAAAGGGCAAGAAGATGTTCAAGAGTTTAAATTTAAAGATAATGATTTTATTTTATTTGGAAAAGAAAGTGCTGGGGCGCCTGATTTTATTCATTCAAAGGCCGATCATAAAGTTTTAATTAAAATGAAAAATAACCAAAGATCATTAAATTTAGCAATTTCTTGTGGAATATTTTTAGCTAAAGCAAGTTTTGATATTTCGAATTAATTTCTGAGAGAATTTTTAACATTTATTGATAAAAGTGGTGCAATATTTTTTATTATTTTACCCGCTGCCGGCGCAGCAACCATGCCCGCAGTGTTGAATATATAATTTGGTCTATCAAAAACTACATAGACTAAATATTTTGGATCAGAAATTGGAAAAACTCCAACAAAAGAAGCTAAAGTTTGACCCTCGTTATAACTCCCAAATTCAGCACGATCCGCCGTTCCAGTTTTACCACCAACTTCATATCCATCGATATTTGCATACCTTCCCGTACCTTCTTCGACAACGCTTCGCATTATTTTGCGCATTTTATCCACCGTTTCATCTTTAATTAATTTTTTTGGTTGTTCCGGATTTTTTTCAAGTTTTAAAAATGAAGGTTTATATAAATATCCACCATTAACAATCGCCGAAGTTGCTAAAGCTAAATGAAGCGGAGTTGAGGCGATTCCATGTCCATAAGAAATTGTAAACAAATTTATTTCTCGCCAATTTTTTGGATAAATCGTTCTTCCGAGCCCTGGAAAATCTGCTTCAACTTTTTTTAAAAAACCAAATTTTGATAAAAATTCCTTTTGATTATAAATTCCTAATTTCTCGGCAATCTTAACAGTCCCTATGTTAGAACTTTTAGAAAAAATTTCTTTTACCGTCATTTGATCGCCATATTTATCATGATCTTTGATAGAAAATCTGCCATATTTTATCGGCTCATTCACAGTATAAACATCTTCCATATTTATTAAATTATGCTCAAAAGCAGCGGCGTTAGTAAAAATTTTCATAACCGACCCAAGCTCGTACGACCCGCTTGTTACCATATTAAATCTTTGCTCGGGCAAAACTTCGCTTTGTGAATTTGCATCAAAAGATGGAATCGACGCCATCGCCAAAATTTCGCCATTATTTACATTCACAACAATCCCCGATGCAGCCTTGGCACGAAACTCTTCTTTCGCTTTTATCAGTTCATCAAATAAAATATCTTGAATACGCACATCCATCGCTAAATAAAGATTTTGACTCGTCATTAATTTACGATCATGTTGCATTTCAATGCCTGACAAGCCTTTTCTATCTAGATCAACAAACCCGACATAATGACTAGCAATTGATTTTTGTGGATAAACGCGAATTAAATCTTCTTCAAAAATTAGTCCCGCAATTTGCAACTTCTCTACAGTATCAACTTGCGAAGGCGTTAAATTTCTTCTAATTAAAATCCATTGCTTACCATTTTTTCCTTCGTTAATTTTCTTAAGAACTTCTTCATATTTTAAATCAGGAAAGCTCTTGGCCAAAGAGTCAGCAACATATTTTGCATCGCGCACCAACACCGAACTAACATAGAGAGATTTTGTTTTTAAATCGGTTGCGACCAAAACGCCATTACGATCATATATATCGGCTCTTCTAATATTTTTTCGTGACTCATAAATATTTTTTATATTGGCTCTATCGTGAGTAAGAACCACAAAAAACATTCGATAAATTATCATCAAAAAGATAAATAATATCAGAAAAAAAATAAATTTAAGCCTTCCAAATTGTATTCTAATATCGGGCATTTTGGTCGATAATAATGTTTAAATTAAAATTATAATTTTATTTCTGCGACCAGCTTTTTAACTGCCTCAACCGAATTATCAAACATAATTTTTTCTTCAGAATTTAATTGTAATTCAATAACTTTTTCAACGCCATTTTTACCAATTATCGCCGGCACGCCGATATATAAATCATTTAAGCCATATTCGCCTTGCAAACTAGTGGCAACTGGTAAAATTTTTCGCTTATCGAATAAATAACTTTGTGCCATTTCAATCGCAGAAGTTGCTGGTGCGTAAAACGCCGAACCAGTGCCAAGTAATTTTACGATTTCAGCTCCGCCGTCGCGAGTTCTTTGCACAATTTCATCAATTTTTTGTTGCGAAGAATAGCCCATTTTAATCATGTCAGGAATTGGAATTCCAGCAATTGTCGAATAACGAATCAATGGCACCATCGTATCACCATGACCTCCCAAAACGCATGAATGAACATTATCAACTGAAACATTAAATTCTTGCGCTAAAAAATATGACATTCTTGAAGAGTCAAGAACGCCAGCCATTCCGACCACTTTATTTTTTGGCAAACCAGAAATTTTTTGCATAACATAAACCATCGCATCAAGCGGATTTGTAATCACGATCACAAAAGCATTCGGAGCAAATTTTTTAATATTTTCCGCTACCGATTTAATTATTGAAGTGTTAGTTGCGAGCAAATCATCGCGACTCATTCCAGGCTTACGGGCAATTCCCGCCGTGACGATTACAACATCAGAATTTTCAATCAAAGAAAAATCATTTCCGGCAGAAATATGCGCATCAAAACCTTCAACCACCGAAGATTGAGATATGTCGAGCGCTTTGCCTTTGGAAACTCCATCATTTACATCAACTAAAACAATATCTCCTAGATTTTTTAAGCCAGCCAAATGTGCTAGAGTTCCACCAATATTGCCCGCACCAACTAGTGCAATTTTATTTTTTTTGCTCATAAAAGAAATTAATTTTGATTAATAATATTTAAAATTTTTTGAAAAACTTGTTGTTGATTATGCGTTCCATCGACAATATTAATGCGTGAATTTTTTTTCGCCAATTCAAAAAATCCTTCATAAACTTTTTGATGAAATTCATTACCGAGTTTTTCGTAACGATTATTATTTCCCCTTGAAGAAATTCTCGCAAAAGCGTTATCAACAGAAACATTAATAAAGAAAGTTATGTCGGGCATGAATTCGCCAATTGCAATTTTTTGAATTTTTTCAATTTCGTCAAAAGCGATACCCATAGCGCTTCCTTGATATGCAAAAGTTGAATCAACAAAGCGATCACAAATCACAATTTTACCACTTTTTAAAGCGGGTTTGATAACTTTTTCAACATGCTCAATTCGCGCCGCAAAATTTAATAATAATTCACTTTTTGCAGAAAGTTTATCGATTTCTTCATCGAGCAAAATTCCACGAATTTTTTCACCCGCCAAACATCCTCCCGGCTCACGAGTTAGCAAACAATCTATTTGCTTTGATAAAAAATATTCATAAAGTTTTTTAGCTTGGGTTGACTTACCGCAACCCTCAATTCCTTCAAAGGAAATAAACTGAAAATTTTTATTCATTATGTCAAAATTTAAAAATGTTTTAATTACGGGAGCCAGCTCTGGTCTTGGACGCGCCCTCGCCATCGAACTTTCAAAAAAAAGTCAAAACTTATTTTTATGCGCTCGCAATTTTGAAAATTTACAAGAAACTAAAAATCTTTGTCAAAATTCAAATGCCAATATTTACTTAAAAATTTTGGATGTCAAAGACGAAATTGCATCGCAAAATTATATCACCGAAATCGAAGAAAATTTTGCTCTCGATTTAGTCATCGCGAATGCTGGTGTTTCTGGTGGCACCGCCCATGGAACCGAAAGCTTTGCCCAAGTTAAAGAAATTTTTGACACCAATCTTTATGGCGTTTTAAACATTGTTCAACCCATAATTGAAAAAATGACATTAAGAAAAAATGGACAAATTGTTATTATTTCCTCTCTCGCTGGCTTCATTTCGCTACCAAGCTCTCCTGCCTACAGCGCCAGCAAATCAGCCGTTAGGATTTACGGCGAAGCTTTGCGTGGAAATTTGGCAGAATTCGATGTCAAAGTTAATATTGCTTGTCCCGGATATATTAAAACGAAAATGACCGCGGTTAATAATTTTTACATGCCGTTTTTAATGGACAGCGCCAAGGCTTCACAAATAATAATCAATGGCATTGAGAAAAATCATGGACGCATTATTTTCCCAATTATTTTTTATTTTTTAATTCGAGTTTTATTATCTTTACCATTTTCTTTAGTTGAAAAAATTATGAAAAAATTACCAAAAAAATCTGCTTTAAAAAAATAAAAAGCATGAATTTTTGGCGTTTAAAAAATTTATTTGACTTAAAAATAAATTTAGTGATAATAACTTTCATAATCATTAAATAATTTAAGAAAATTTCAATAAATTTGTGATAAATTTAGTTTCTCAAAAAAATATCTTCGAAACAAAGCCAGCAATATTCGCTATTATTTTCCATGCACTAATTTTGGCATCAATTTTCATAAATTTTAAACCCGAATTTACTCAACAAAAAATCATAAAAGTCAGTCTTTTTAACAGTGAAGTTTCTAAAAAAACATCCTTTATAAAAAATGACCAAACATCTTTAAATTCAAAATCAGTAAATTCTCATTCTAAAAATTTAGAAGAAAAAAATAACGCTCAAAGCGAACCAATTTTTGATGCTCAATATTTAAATAATCCCGCTCCAATTTATCCAAAAGTCGCTCGCGATCGCGGTATCGAAGGCAAAATTCTACTCGAAGTTGTGGTCAAAGAAGATGGAGGCGCCTTAAATATTAAGCTTCTTGCGTCAAGTGGCTCAAGCCTTCTTGACGAGTCAGCAATTGAAGCGGTTAAAAATTGGCAATTTATTCCTGCCAAAAAATTTGGTAAATTTGTGCAAGCCAAAGTTATAGTTCCAATCGAATTTAAAATTATCTAAAATGGATTTCTCAACCGTCTTAAAACAAGGCGACGCAATCGTCAATTTGGTTTTGATTATTCTAATAATCATGTCAATTTTGAGTTGGTATGTAATTTTTTACAAAGCTTTAAAATTAAGAAAAGAATATAAATTTTATAAAAATTTTTGCTTAAAAATAGTTAATCAAAAAGAGTGGTTTTTGAATATTGATAAAATCTATTTAGACCAACAATCTCAAGGCGTTACGCAATTAATCTTGAAACAAGTAAATGATTTAAAAGCAACTCTTGAAAATTATAAATCTCACGAATCTAAAAAAGAAATTTTAACGATGCATCTTACGCAAACGCTTGATGAAATTCGTTTTTGGCTTGATCGCGGTTTAACAATTTTGGCATCAATTGGCTCAATCGCGCCATTCGTCGGGCTATTTGGAACAGTGTGGGGAATTTATCACGCATTAAATAAAATATCAGCTCAGGGTAGCGTTGGCTTAAATGTTGTCGCTGGTCCGATTGCCGAAGCTTTAATCGCCACCGCCATCGGTCTTGCCACCGCTATTCCCGCGGTTTTAGCTTATAATAGCTTTGTGCGCTTCAATCGACTTTTAATACAAAATTTGCGCCATTTGGCGGAACAAATCACCGTTTATTTATCCAATCAAAATTTATAAAATGCATAACGGTTTTGATAAAGAAGATTTACAAGCTCCGCTTAGCGAAATCAACATGACGCCTCTAGTTGATGTAATGTTGGTGTTGTTGATAATATTTTTAATCACCGCCCCGATTTTAACTTCAACAATCCAGCTTAATTTGCCCAAAGATTCAGGAATTTCAACTCAAGAAAAAGATCCGATTACTATTTCGATAACTAAAAATGGCGAATATTTTTTAGAGGAGCGAGACTTCTCTATCAAGGATTTAGAGGAGCATTTAAAAGAAATTGCACAAGAAAATGTTGATTCACAAATCAATATTCGAGCTGACACCGACGCCCAATTTGGCAAAGTTAGCCATGTTTTATCAATAGCTCAAAAACTTGGCTTAAAGAATGTCGGCTTTATTACGAAGCCCAATTAAACTCAAGAATCTATTTTAAATCTCATAAACTTGAAAAGCCTTCGTGCTGTAGCTCCCCCCTTGAGGGCTCTTCGCGTTTAAAAAATAGCCTAAACGGCTATTTTTAGCGAAGAGGGGCGAGCGATTACAACGGTAGTTGCACATCGGGAGCCGTGGGGGGTCATAAAACTTATAGCGACAACGAGTTTGTTATTATCATAAAAATTACAACAAAATAAATCTAAAGATGAAGATTTCTTGATTTTGTTTTTAATTTTAAAAAACCTCATATTTTTTCTTATAAAATCACCTAAAAATTATAAAATAATTCAAAAAATCACCGATTTTTATTTAAAAAATTGGAAAAAATATTGTTTAAAAACAAAATCAAGAAATCGTCTTTTTCATTTCAACTTTTTACACAATCTTAAAACCCATTGATACTCTAGTTTTCTGACCCCCCACGATTCTAGAAACTTAACTACCGTTAAGTTTCTAGAATCTACTCCCCCTCAAGGGGGGAGCTACAGCCCGAAGCTTTTTAAGAGTTTGTAGAATTTGCGGGGTTATAAACCCTCAAGGGGGAAACTAGAGCAAGTAGCATTGCAAACATTGTGGATAAATGCAATGCCTTCAATTAAAATAATTAATTTAAAAAAAATTATTTCTCGAGCCCATAAGCATCGTGAAGAACTCTTACCGCAAGCTCTCCATATTCTTTAGCAATCAAAACCGAAATTTTAATTTCTGAAGTTGAAATTAATAATAAATTTATACCCTTATCCGCCAAAGTTCTAAACATGGTGTGAGCAACTCCCGAATGACTAATCATGCCAACTCCAATTACTGAAATTTTGGCAATATTGTCGTCAATTTTAAGATCGGTAAATTTAACTTCATCTTTGATTGAATCGATGGCGTGCTTGGCGCGCTCGAGCTCATCTTTGCTAGTTGTAAAAGTTATATCGATAAATTTGCCATCGGCAGAAATATTTTGTACAATCATATCGACATTGACTTCTTTTTGCGCCAATGCTCCAAATATAACCGCCGAAAGACCCGGATGATCGGGCATTTTTATTAAAGTTAATCGCACATCGGTTTTGCAATAACTAATTCCTGTAATTAAACGACGCTCCATAATTTCCTCATTATTGTTTACTAAAATTGTTCCTGAATTTTCATTAACTTCGCCAAAAGATGACAAAACTCGCACGCGCACATTGTGCGCCATCGCCATTGCAACCGAACGAGTTTGCAAAACTTTTGAACCGCTATAAGCCATTTCAAGCATTTCTTCGTAGGTTACTTTTTTTAAGCGTCGCGCTTTGTCAGTAATTCTTGGATCCGTAGTATAAACACCGTCAACATCGGTATAAATATCGCATAAATCAGCCTTAACCGCGGCCGCAATTGCCACCGCCGAAGTATCAGATCCGCCTCTTCCCAAAGTAGTTACTCGATTTGTTTTTTGACAAATTCCTTGAAAACCGGCTATTACGACGACATCATATTCGTTAAGACTTTCTAGCAAATATTCTCCGTCAATTTCGTCAATTCGCGCTTTGCTGTGAACGCCATCAGTCTTAATTGGAATTTGCCAACCCAACAATGAACGAGCTTTATAACCCATCGATTGCAATTCTAAAGCCAACAATCCACAAGTAACTTGCTCTCCCGTTGCCACTATTGAATCATATTCAGTCAAAGATTCGTTTGTTAGTAATGTAGAAACTTTATTGCAATACTCAACCAATTGATTAGTAACGCCTGACATTGCGGAAACCACGACTATGATTTTATTTTTTTTGTCGAGCTCCGCCTTAACTTTTTTGGAAACATTTTTGATGCGATCTATATCGCCGACCGAAGTTCCGCCAAATTTTTGAACTATTAACATAATAATATTGATATAAATTTAAAACTTACCTACAAAATTAAAAAAATTTATTAAAAAAACAACAAAATAAATTTATTGCATGGATTTTAAAAGGATGCTGTTGATTTATGTGTAATGATTTTTTATTATAAGTTGTACACAATTTAAGTCTGTCGCAAAATAAACCTTTGTGTCAATTTTTGATTAATAAAATTATATTTATCATGGAGAAGTTTCGTAGATTAGCAAAAAATATTTTCTTTAAAATTGTCTTAGCAATTGTTGGCTTGAGCTTTGTTTTATTTGGAATTAGTGGTTTCATAACGGGAATGCCAAATTCTTGGGTTTTAAAAATTGCGAATGAAAAATTTTCCGCAAATGCCTTCGAAAAAGCTCTCGATGTTGATCGCAAAATTATTAGATCAGTCAAGGGTTCAACGCCTGAGATTGAAGAATATTTATATTCAGAAAAATTCAAATCCGACCTTTCAAGTCGCTTGGTTAGAAAAATATTGATTCAAAAAATTAGCAAAGAAATCGGCGCTTTCGGTAGTAAAAAATTAATTTTAAAAACCGTCGCTGAAGATACTAATTTTCAAAACAAAGATGGTAAATTTGATCACGAAAAATTTAGTAATTTTTTGAAAAATAATGGCCTCGATGAAGAGCGTTATATTCATGAAGTAAGTAATGAAGTGTCGGCTGAAATGATAATTCAAACCCTGTCAATGGCCTCTCCAGTTAACTTTAAAAGTGCCATCGAAATTGAAGAATTCAATCAAGAAAAACGCATTGTTGATGTAATCAAAGTTAGCAAGGATAATGTTCGCGGAATCGTCGCTCCAACCGACGAAGAAATTACTAAATTCCACAACGAAAATAAAGCCCTTTATAAAACCAAAGAATTGCGTAAAGCTTCTTATGTTGAGGTTGATCCAAAAACCTTTGAAAACTCTTTAGCCAATACTCCAGAAGAAATTCAAAAATATTACGACGACAATCAAACGCTTTTTTCTGTTGAAGAAAATAAAGATTTTTATCACATGATTTTTGAGAAAAAAGAGCAAGCACAAGAATTTTATCAAAAAGTTGTTTCAGCTTTTGATGCTACAAAATCGAATACTAAAGAGCAATTTGCTAAAATCGCCAAAGATTTTCACAAAAAAAATCTAAAAGATATTACTCTTGAAAAAATTACCAAAAACGCTCTCCCACCCGAGATTAGTAAAGCAATTTCTGATTTAAAACTAAATCAATTAAGTGATTTAGTAGAAAGCAAATTAGGATTTCATGTATTTTTACTCAACAATATCAATGCCCCAACGCAAATTCCTTTTGTTGAAGTTAAAAATAAAATTCATGAAAAATTGATTGCCGAAAAAAAGGATAGACTTTTGCAAGATTCAATCATAAAAATCAACGATTCGCTTATGACCTCTAAGTCGCTTGCCGAAGTTGCTACTAAATTTAATTTGAAAATTGTTGAAGTTTCTTCGCCCTTTAATGCCGAAGGTCGCAATGAAAATAATATTGAAATCGCCGAAGCAAGTTCATTGAACGATTTCGTTAAAAACGCTTTTGCTCTAAAGCAAAATCAACCTTCAAAAATACTTTCGAATGAAAAAAATGGCAAATATTATGCTTTAGAAATTGAAAAAATTATTGAAAGTCGCGATCCAGAATTAACGGAAATTAAATCAAAAATAATTGCCGATATTATTGATAGAAAAAAGCAGTCTGAGCTTGCCAAACTTGCTCAACAAATTCAAAAAGAAATCACTGAAAATCCATCTCAAGCCCTATCAATTGCCGGCAGATATGGTCTTTTAGTTGAAAGGTCCAAAACCTTTCCTAGAGTCTTCTATATTGATTTAGGTTCTTCAAAAATGCCTTACAAAAATCAATTTTTGGAAGATCTTTTTGTTGTTAAAATTGGAGAGGCTACAAAAGCTATATCAGTTTCTCCGGGCGAATATTTAATTGGCGTAGTTCGTAAAAATCAGAAGGTTAAATTTAACACCGAAGAGGTTGTTCAAGTTAAGAAAAAAGCCGTTGAAATGCTTGCAACCGATATAATGTTTGAATATAACCAATATTTACAAAAGAAATATCCAATCGAAATTAATGAAAAATTTTTTGGAAAAAAATCATAGTTTTTAATTAAAAAATGTCGTTAAATTTTACAAAAGAAGAATTTTTAAATAATAAAAAAAATTTCAAGGCTACGGTTTTATACAAAAAAATTGCTACCGATACATTAACCGCCGTCGCTTCACATATAAAGCTCTCAAAGCATTTTGATAATTATAATTTTCTGCTTGAATCTGCAGAAAATGGTAACAATAAAGGGCGCTTTTCGGTTATCGGAATCAACCCAGACAAAATTTGGAAATGCGCAAATAATCAATCTTTTATTAATGAAAATTTTGCGATTTCGCCACTAAATTTTATTGAAGAAAGCGGTAATGTTATAAATAACTTTCGTGAATTTGTTAATGGTTGCAAAATAAATTGGCAACATTTAAATTATTCTTCTGACCTACTCCCATCTATTTGTGCCGGCGTTTTTGGCTATATGGGTTACGATATGGCACGCATGATGGAAAATCTTCCAGATTTAAAATTATCCGATGAATTAAAAATCGCCGACAGCATCTTTATTCGTCCACAAATTTTAATTGTTTTTGACAGTCTTTTTGATTGCGCCTTAATATGCGCGCCTCTTTATCAAGATAGCTCTGACGACTATGAATCATTAAATTCTAAAATTCATAAAACACAGCAAATTTTGCAAGAACCTTTGCTTGAAAAAAGCCTTGAAAATATTCAATTTGACGAAAATTTTCAAAGCAATTTTACTGAAAAAGAATATTGCCAAGCCGTCGAGAAATCAAAAGAATACATCGTCGCCGGCGATATATTTCAAATATTGCCTTCACAAAGATTTAAAGCAAATTTTGATAAAAATCTTGATCCTTTCTTTTTTTATCGCTCACTTCGCACCGTGAATCCTTCGCCTTTTTTGTTTTTTTTAAAATTTGATGATTTTGTTTTAACTGGCTCAAGCCCAGAAATTATGGTATCGCTGAAAAATAAAATTGTTACCATTCGTCCACTCGCGGGAACTCGCAAAAGAGGAAAATCTGCCGATGAAGATAAAAAAATTGCTCAAGAACTTCTTGAAGATGAAAAAGAAGTTGCCGAACATTTAATGTTGATTGATTTGGGTCGTCACGATGTCGGATCGATTGCTAAATCTAATTCCGTAGTGGTTTTAAAAAAAATGGTAGTGGAATATTATTCGCATGTTATGCATTTATCCTCAACTGTTGAAGGTGAAATTCGTGATGAATTTGATGCTATTGATGCTTTGATTGCGGGCTTTCCGGCCGGCACAGTTAGCGGAGCGCCAAAAATTCGTGCCATGGAAATTATTGAAGAAATTGAAAATATTCGTCGTAGTTTTTACGC